>Ga0255338_1000175_pt1 | contig 261310 bp, 229 predicted proteins | sample MeOH1_35cm_T4_19_FD_203715 | JGI IMG/M metagenome (GOLD analysis project Ga0255338, IMG submission 203715) | Sandy soil microbial communities from University of British Columbia, Vancouver, Canada - MeOH1_35cm_T4_195 | ecosystem: Engineered > Artificial ecosystem > Sand microcosm >... | reverse complement strand
TCCGGCGGCTTGCGCGCGACTACGAGCGTCTCGCCCACACACTCGCCGGTTTCCATTACCTCGCTTTTGCCTGCCTCATGCTTCATCGGCTCATTCCGATGGTCTCAACTTCATAACAGGCTCTAGTCTCCCGCGACCACGCGGTTCACCAGGGAGCCTATGCCGTCGATGCGAATCTCGACGGCGTCCCCCACCTTGATCGGATCGGCGCCCAGCGATGTGCCGCAGGCTATCACATCTCCCGGCACCAGGGTCATGGTATGGGACACGGATGCCACGATATGGTATGGATCGAGAGCCAGGTCGGTGACCGGATAATCCTGCGACACCTTGCCGTTGATGCTGGAGACGATGCGCAGCTTCATCGGATCCACGGCAGTGTCGATGACCGGCCCGAAAATGCTGAAGCTGTCGAAGCCTTTGCCGCGCGTGTACTGCGGAAAGGTCTTGTCGCGGCCGACGACGTCCTGTGCGGTGATGTCGTTGATGACGGTGTAGCCGAAGATCACGTTGCGCGCATCGGCAGGCTTCACGTTGCGGCAGCGCCTGGAAATCACGATTCCGATTTCGCCTTCGAGCACGACCCGCTCCGTCTTGCCGACCGGGTACAGGATCGGGTCGCCGTCCGTGGCAAAGCTTGCCGCCGGCTTGTAGAAGTAGAGGGCTTCCTTCGGCGTCTCGCGGTTGAGCTTGGCGATCTGGCTCTTGGAGTTGTTCCACAGGGCGATCATGCCGGACGGGTTTGCCGGCGGCAGCAGCTTCACCGCGCTGCGAGCGACCGAGCGTCCGGTGGCCTTCGGCGAGTCGAACATATCGCCGGCATGGACGCGGATCTGGTCTCCCTCCAGCACCCCGAAGCCCGTTTCCACGCCCTGCGAAAAGCGCACGAATTGCATTTCTTATCTCCTTATAGCAACACCTTGAGTATGAGAGATCCACCGGCGCCGACCAGCACACAGCCGATGACCTGGAGCATTCTTTCGCGGCTGATGTTGAGGTGAACGCGGTTGCCGATATAGAGCCCGGCGATCATGGGCACGAGGCCCATGGTGATCGCGAGTTGCGTGGTGCGGTCGAGCAGCAGCCCGGCGGCGACGAACAGAATGAGCCGGAAGCCGCCGTCGAGAACGAACAGCCACGAGAACGTCGCGCGCACCGCGGTCTTGTCCTCGAGTCGATGAGTGAGGTAGATGATGTACGGAGGGGCGCTCGTTCCGAACAACGCGCCGGCGCCGCTGCCGATCAAGCCGGTCGGCACGGCCCAGAGCGCGGAGATGTGTCCCTTGGTCTGTATGCCGAGCGCATTGCGTATGCCGAAGAAGATGGTGAAGATCCCCAGTGCCGTCAGCACCGGCGTGGAGGGGAAACGCAAGAGCGCGAAAACGCCGAACGAGGCGCCGATTACGCCGAAAGGCAGCAGGCGCTTGATCTCCCCCCAGTCGGTCTTTTTCGTATTGACCCCGCCCAGGATGAAGGAGGCGACGAAGTCGAGGACCATGATGAGCGGCACCACCAGATGCAGCGGCTGCCACAGCGCGAGGACCGGCACGGAAATCAGGCCCGAGCCGAACCCGGTCAACCCGCGCACGAAATATGCGGTGAGCAGAACGCCGAATATGGCGACATAGTCATGCAGCATCACTTTGTTGTTATTCCTTTGGTGGGTCCGTCTATCGACCGGTTGGCGCTGAATCCGCGCTCCATGGCCTTCTTTTTGTGCTGCCCGTTTGATTTGTAAGGCTTTGAAAAGTCACGCAATGGAGTGTCGTATATATGAGAAATGACACAGTCTGTCAAGCTTTGTATCACGGCTCTTCGGAGGGGATTTCACGGGCTCCGGCCGCGTGTCGGCGACCCGCGCGGCTTCGCTACAATACGCGGTCCGCTTCGGCTGCGGCGAAGCTCGATTCGCGCCATCCCAGAGACATTCATGCAATCCACCTCCGATTCAGTAGCGCAGCGGCTCGCCGATCAGGCGGCAAGGCTGCATCCCGCGTCCATACCTGCGAGCGTGCGACTGCGCGCTGCCGAACTGCTCATCGACGTCGTGGGGCTTTGCGTCGCGGCGAGGCGCACCGACTACGTGAAGGCAGTCGTTGCCTCCGTGGATGGCGGCGGCGCCTGCAGCGCTTTCGGGCATGAGGCGCGTTACAGCGCCGAGACGGCGGCGCTCATCAACGGCACGGCGGCGCATGGCGAGGACTTCGACGATACGTTCGAAGGCGGGCCGGTGCATTCGAGCGCCGTCGTCGTGCCCGCCGTGCTCGCAGCCTGCGAGCGCTTCGGACGCGACGGGACCTCTGCGCTCGCCGGCATCGTGGCGGGAATAGAGGCCTTGTGCCGGCTGTCGATGGTCGTGCCGAAGGCGATACACAAGGCCGGTTTCCATCCCACCGGGATACTCGGCGCCATGGCGAGCGCGCTCGGCGTTGCCCGCGCGCTCGATCTGAACGCGCGGCAAACCGTGGACGCGCTCGGCATCGCGGGCAGCATGGCGAGCGGCATCATCGAGTATCTTGCCGAAGGCGCATGGACCAAGCGCCTGCACGCGGGTTGGGCGGCGAAAGCCGGCGTGCAAGCGGCGCGGCTCGGCCGGGAAGGATTTCTCGGTCCGCGCACCGTGTTCGAGGGCACGCACGGCCTCTTCTATGCGTTCGCACGCGCTGCAGAAGGCAACTACGGCGTGGTGAGCGAGGGCTGGGGCGAGAAGTGGTACATGGAAAGCATCACCTTCAAGCCCTATGCGACAGGCACGATGAACCAGCCGTACATCGACTGTGCGCTGCGTCTCGCCCGGCGCGGCATCAGGCCCGAAGACGTGACGGACGTGTTGTGCGAGACGGCCGAAGGCTACGTCCATCGCCTGTGGGAGCCGCTCGCGGCGAAGCAGCGCCCTGCAAACGATTATGCCGCGAAGTTCAGCACGCCGTTCAACGTCGCGGTCGCATTCATCACCGGCGGCGCGGGGCTCGCTGCGTACACGGAAGAGACGGTGCGCGATCCGCGTATCCTCGCGCTCGCATCCAGGGTGCGCTACGTCGTCGATCCGGACAATCCTTATCCGAGGGCTTACACCGGACACGTGCGCATGACGCTGAAAGACGGCACCGTCGTCGAAGAGCGCCAGCCGCACATTCGCGGCGGCGTGCACGATCCGCTCACCGCGGAGGATATCGCGGACAAATTCCGCCGCAATTGCGCTTTCGGCGGCTGGACGCAGCAGCAGGCGCAGCGTTTCCTCGAGCGCGTGCCGCATTTCTTCTCCGGCGCGCTGGATCTTTCGGCGTTGCGCGGCTAGCGATCCACGGCCTGGCATGGCGGACATGCGCGTGCGGGACGCGACGTCGGCCGACGCGGCCGCGATTTGCCGTATCCTGTGGCAGGTGCTGCCCTGGCGCACGCGAAGGAGGAGAACATGCACGGGACGATGATGGATTACCAGCTGACGCTCCCGCATTTGCTGGAGCGCGCGCGGCTGCTGTTCGGCAGCTCGGAGATCGTGACGCGGCTGCCGGACAAATCGCTGCACCGTCATACCTATGCGGATTTCTGCCGCCGCACCACGGCGCTCGCGGCAGCGCTGCAGCGGCTGGACCTCAAGGCGGGAGATCGCGTCGCCACGCTGATGTGGAACCATTACGCGCACCTGGAGGCGTACTTCGCGATACCGTGCGCCGGCGCAGTGGTGCACACGCTCAACCTCAGGCTGCATCCTGACGAAATCGGCTATATCGCCGCGCATGCAGGCGACCGCTATCTCATCGTCGACGATGTGCTGCTGCCGCTGTACGAGCAATTCCGCAGGCATATCGCATTCGAGCACGTGATCGTCGTGCCGCTCACCGGGCGCACGGTGGCCGAGCCTTTTCTGGATTACGAAAAGGTGCTCGGCGGCGCACCGGCATTCGTGCCGCCCTGCATCGCAGAAAGCGATGCCGCCGGCATGTGCTACACCTCGGGCACCACCGGGCGGCCCAAGGGCGTGGTGTACACGCACCGGTCCATCGTGCTGCACAGCATGGCCACGTCCACCATCGATTACCTCGGCATCGCGAATCGCGACGCGGTATGCCCCGTGGTGCCGATGTTCCATGCCAACGGATGGGGACTGCCGCATTCGTCGGTCATGGCAGGCTCGAAGATCGTCATGCCGGGCCCGCATCTCGACGGCGCGAGCATGCTCGACCTGTTCGAGCGCGAGCAGGTCACGGTGAGCGCCGGCGTTCCGACGGTCTGGCTGTCCATGCTGCAGGCGCTGGGCGATGCCGGACGCCCGCCGCGCTTCGCGCCCGGCCTGCGGCTCATCTGCGGCGGCGCTGCTGCGCCGGAGTCGATGATCCGCGCCTACGACCGCCTGGGATTGCGGGTGATCCACGGATGGGGAATGACCGAGACTTCGCCGGTGGGCACGGTGAACTACGCGAAGCGCGGCGTGCCCGAGCTCGATGAGGATGCGCGCTATGCGTTGCAGACCCGCCAGGGCGTGCCGCTCCCGTTCTTCGAGATTCGCGCCGTAGGCGCAGACGGCGTCGTGCCGTGGGACGGCGCCGCCATAGGCGAGCTGCAGGTGCGCGGGCCGTGGGTCGCGTCCGGGTACTACCGCCCGGACGATCCCGTATCGCAATGGACGGCCGACGGCTGGTTTTGCACGGGCGACATCGTGAACATCGATCGGCACGGCTACATGCGCATCGTGGATCGCTCGAAGGATCTGGTGAAGTCGGGCGGGGAGTGGATCAGCTCGCTCGAGCTCGAGAACGTGCTGATGGCGCATGAAGCGGTGCAGGAAGCCGCGGTCGTCGGCGTCGCCCACGCGCGCTGGGGCGAGCGGCCGCTCGCCGTGATCGTGCTCAAGCCTGGCGCGGCGGCCGATGCGGAAACGCTGCGAGCGCATCTTGCGCCGCGCGTTGCGCGCCATTGCGTGCCGGACGCGTTCGTGTTCGTGCCCGAAATTCCGCGCACCGCGACCGGCAAGACGCTCAAGACGGCCTTGCGCGAGCGCTACCGGGCTTTCTACACCGGCGAGGGCGCTGCCTGAGCGCCGGGCAGCGTGCGAGAGTTCCGCTTTTGGATCATGGCGGAGTTACGCCGCCGGTCGTTTGACATATGATCCCGTTTCCACAGGCAGAGGAGCGCGCCGCATGAGCGCAATCATCGAAATCGTTTCCGACGTGGTCTGACCCTGGTGCTACATCGGGAAGCGCAATCTCGAGCGCGCGCTCGAGCAGTTTCGCAGCCGCCATCCCGATGCAGAGCAGCCGGCCGTGCGCTGGCTACCGTTTCAGTTGAATCCCCAGATTCCGGCGGAAGGTGTGCCGCGCGCCGACTATCTCGAGCGCAAGTTCGGCAACCGGAAAGGCGCGTACGAGCGCGTTACGGCCATCGGTGCGAAAGTCGGTATTCCATTCGCGTTCGACCTCATCCTGGTCCAGCCGAACACCGTCAACGCTCATCGCCTGCTCACGCACGCCGACCGGGTCGGCCGTCAGGACGAAATGGCGGAGGCGTTGTTCCGCGCGTATTTCACGCAAGGCGCGAACCTCACCGATGTCGCGCGACTCACCGCGATTGCCGTGGAGGCAGAGCTCGATGCCGGCGAAGTAGCGGCATATCTTGGCGGCGACGAAGATCGTGCCGCGGTTCTCGATGCCGACGGCAACGCGCGCAATTCCGGCATGGTGGAAGGTGTGCCGTTCTTCATTTTCAATCGCAAGGTGGGCGTGCCGGGCGCGCAGGACGCCATGGTGCTGCTCGATGCCCTGGAGCAATCGCTCGCGTGATGAGCCCTGCGCCATGCAAGCACCCGTAACCACCGACAGCGCGGTCTACCGCAATGCCCTGCCGGTAGGCACGGAGGTGATGGAGTACCGCCTCGAGGCGGTGCTCGGCGCCGGCGGATTCGGCATCACTTATCTCGGCTGGGATGCGCACCTGCAAAAGAGGGTCGCGCTCAAGGAATACCTTCCGTGCGACATTGCGCTGCGCGCGCTCGACGGCAGCATCGTGCCGGTCGGCACGCAGCGCAACGACGACTATCGCTGGGGGCTCGAGCGCTTTCTGCAGGAAGCGCGCACGCTGGCGCAGTTCAGCCATCCGCACATCGTCCGCGTGTATCGCTACTTCGAAGCGAACGATACCGCGTACATGGTGATGGACTACGAGCACGGCGAATCGCTGAGCCGGCTGCTCAAGCGCGAGCCGTACCCCCCGGAAGAGCGGCTGTGCGCGATATTGCTGCCGCTGCTCGACGGATTGCGCGCGGTGCACGAAGCCGGCTTTCTTCATCGCGACATCAAGCCCAGCAATATCTTTCTGCGCGAGCAGGGCGGACCGGTGCTCATCGACTTCGGTGCCGCGCGCCATACGATAGGCGGCAGCGGCAATTACACCGCGGTGGTGACGCCGGGCTATGCGCCCATAGAGCAGTATTCGGCCCAGGCGGCGCAGGGCCCGTGGTCGGACATCTATGCCGTCGCCGGCGTGTTCTATCGCGCGGTGACGAACGAGAATCCGCCCGACGCGGTGGGACGCATGCGGCGCGATACGGTCGCGGCGCAGCTCGCGGCTGCGCGTGAGCGCTATAGCGCGGCGCTGTTGAGCGCGCTCGGGTGGGGGCTGGAAACGGAAGAGAGCCGGAGACCGCAGTCGGTGGCGGAATGGCAGGACGGACTGCTCGGCAAGGCACGCGTGCCGTACGCGCTGAGCGAGCCGCATGCTGACCGGGGGAACGGCGATCTGCCGACCACGGTGGTCCGCACGCTGCCCGTCACCCGGCGCTCGCGGTATGCGGCAGCTTATCGATGGGCCGTGCCGCTCGCTGCAATCGTCGCCATAGCGCTATGGAGCGTGTACGACCGCGGGTCCGAGCAGCCGCCCGCAGTACCGTCGACGCCGACCGTCGCGACGCCGACACCGTCAACGTCGGAGACCGCTTCCGCCTCGCCCGAGCCGCCCGCCGCGGACAAGCGAGGCCGGCGCGGGCCTTCGTCGACGAAGCCGCCTGTCGCGCGCAAGGCTGCAGCGCCGGCGAGCACGCCGCGCGCGCCCGAGCGTATTGCCGGCGATGCGCAAGCGGCGGAAGACAACGCTTCTGCAGAAGACGGCCGAGCGCCGGTACGGGACGCCGTTGCATTGCCACCGCTGCGCGATGTCACGCGCGAGAGGCCCAGCCGCGAACGCACCGCGCGGCCGGGCACCTGACGTCACGCCCGAGTCTTGCGAACGATTTCATTGCGAGTGCATGTGGTGCCGGTTCAGCGGACGATGAGCGCCCCTGCGCCCGCGAAGAAGAAAACCGCGAGATGCAGTGCACTCCAGCGCGCGAAGCGGCGGCCCAGTTTTTCGGGCAATTCGCGCGCCAGCAGGAAGAGCCGTCCGTCGCGCGGTTTCGCGATCAGATGCACGCCATCCTGCACGCGCGTCTCGCGGTGATCCTCGCGCACGGCGCGTTGTGCCGCGAGCCGCGCCATTTCCCATTCCCGCAAATCGATGTCGCCGTTGCGGTCGAGATCGAAGCGCGCGAGCAGGGATGGGCGGTCCTTTTTCCAGTCGGTGAGCAGGGCGTTGACGTCGCTGCGCTCGTCGAGCTCGGCGAGCGCGCCGCCGACCGTGCGCAGCTCGCCGATCGCGTAGAGCGGCGCACCAGGCAGTATCAGCCATTCGGTATAGCGGTAGTCGCCGTCGATGCGCTTGTCGGCCGGCACGCCGACCACTTCCGCGCCTTCCGGCGAGACCACGCATTCGCCGGTGGCGTCGCGCAGGAGGAAATGCGCGTTGCTCGTGCCGCTTTCCTCGTGCTGCCAGTGATCTTCGCTGTCCTTGCGCTCTATGACGTAGCGGAACCAGCAGCAGGGCAGGCCGGTGAGGCGGCTCACCACCGGCGTGCCGTCGAGCATGGCGGCGCGGCCGCAGAGCTCGACGTAGCCCTGCGCGGCCGATGCGATGCGCGAGGTCGGAAGGTCGTCGATCTGCCGATAGCGGCGATAGGCTGCTATCCAGGCGGCGAAGCTCAGCGCCGCGAGGGCGGCTAGGCAATAGCGCCAGGCGGTTGCGGTGCCGATCTGTGCGCCGGCGATCAGCAGAAAGAACTGCGCGCCGCTCGTCACCCACTCGCCGGTGGAATAGCGATAGGCCACGCTCATCGCGCGCTCAGGCGCTGAAGGCGCGCCTCACATCGACGTCGGCCTTGTCGCCTTCGACGACGTGGAGCAGCGGCGCCGGCCTGAAGGCGAAGAGCGACGCGACGACGACGTCAGGAAACTGCTCGATGCGCACGTTATTGATGTTCGCGGATTCGTTGTAGAACTCGCGGCGGTCGGCGATCGCGTTCTCCAGGCTCACGATGCGCGACTGGAGCTGCAGGAAAGTCTGGTCGGTCTTCAGCTCGGGATAGGCCTCGGCCACTGCGTAGAGCTGGCCTACGGTCGAGCGCAGCGCCTGCTCGGCGGCGCCGAGGGCCGGCATGTTTCTCGATTCGCGCGCTGCAGCCACCTGCGAGCGCGCCTCCATCACCCGGGTGAGCGTGTCCTGCTCGAATTTCATGTACTGGCGGCAGGTTTCGATCATCTTGGGCAATTCGTCGTGCCGCTGCTTGAGCAGCACGTCGATGTTCGCCCAAGCTTTCGCGACGTTGTGCTTCACCTGCACGAGATTGTTGTAGACCATCGCGAAGTACACCGCGACTACCGCCACGCTGCCGAGCACTGCCATGGATAAGGGGTCCATGCCTGCCTCCCGCGTTTTTAGACGTGCCGCGATTTTATACCAGCCGCGTTGTTCAGGACGCCGATGAGTCGCAACGCGGCTTTCTGCTGCGCTGCTATTTCTTCGCGCAGGCGAATCAGCCGCGAAACCTTTACCAGGCCGCGTCCTGAACGCGGCCGTCTTTGATCAAGGCGGTTGATTGCGCCGCAGCAAATGGAGTAGCCTAAGTTGCGGCGCGCTTCCAGTTGGACGCGCCGGATCTGCGATGCACCCCAACAAGAGGATCACATGACTCCCGATGATGCAGTGGGCAAGGAACGGATCACCCAGGACATCAAGGCCGTGATTTCCGACGCGGAAGAGTTGCTGCGCGCGACGGCCAGCCAAGCTGGCGATCAGATCGCCGCGGCGCGCGAGCGCATACAGGACAGTCTGTACAGGGCGAAGGTCAAGCTCGCGGAAGTCGAAGGCATCGTCGTCGACAGCACTCGTGAAGTCGCGCGTGCCGCGGACGAATACGTGCACGACCATCCCTGGCGCGCCGTCGGCATAGCGGCCGGCGTCGGCTTCGTCGTCGGACTGCTCGTCTCCCGGCGCTGACCGCCATGCAAGCCGCGGGAGAAGCGGGTGGTTCAGGGCTGGTTGCGTCGGCGCGCCGTCTGGTCGCCACTGCAATTGGCGCGGCGCAGACGCGCCTGGAGTTGCTCTCGACGGAGGCCGAAGAGCATATCGTCCGCCTGTCGCGCCTGTGGCTCCTCGCTGCGTGCGCGTTGTTGCTGCTCACGCTCGGCGTGCTCCTCGCGACCGCTTTTATCCTGATTCTGTTCTGGGACACTCACCGCCTTGCGGCGGCCGGGCTGCTCGCGCTCGCGTATCTCGCCGGCGGCGTGGGCGTCGCGCTGCACGCCCGCAACCAGGCTCGCGCGCAGCCGCGGCTCTTCGCCGCAAGCCTCGCCGAGCTTGCGAAAGACCGCAAGGAGCTGAAAGGCGACGCATGAGCCGTCTCGACGAGCTCGCGCTGCGCCGCGAGCGCCTCATCGCGCGGGCGGCCGAGCAACGGTCAACGCTGTCTGCGACGGTTGCACAGCTGGTGCCTTCAGGCGGGCTGGCAGACCGGGCGCTGCTCCTGAAGCGCGTCGTTCAGGCACATCCGATGTGGGCTGCGGCCGCGGCTGCGCTGGCCGGCGTGGTATTGATGCGTCGCCGGAGCGCGACGGTGTGGCTCGGCCGGGTGTGGATGGTGTGGCGGGCCTGGCAGGCGGTGCAGGTCTGGCTCAGGCGTCCTGCCGCGAACTAAAGTGCTTCACGGGGCGACCGTTTATACGGTTATGCTCCCGTCCCTCTTCGTGACGCTCGTGCGCGCGGCAAGCCGGCGACTGGGACCTGTGCGCGACTTCGCGCTGGATCAACGCAGGCTCCTGCGCAACGACGTGCTCGCGGTGAAGGGGCTCATGCCGTTGCTCGCATGGTGGCTGGACCGCCGAACTCGCGGTCGCGACCACCGGTCAGGCGCTGCCCGGCGGCCGGTGCCCTGATCCTACTTGGTGGACGATGCGCTGCCGAAAGTGCCGGCGCTTCCGCTCGTGCTGTCAGTACCGGAAGTCGCTGCCGGTGCGGATGCCGGCGACTGCGTCGCCGGAGAGGGGCTGGTGGTCGTAGCGCCGCTGCTGGGCGAGGTCGTGCTCGGCGTCGTGGTGGTGCTCGGCGGCTTGCCCGTGTCGTTCTTGCCGCATCCGTACAGCGCGACCGCAAGAAGTGCTAATGCCAAGGCTTGCTTCACCATCTCGGTAACCTCCAATGTGACTGTGGGACGGACATGTGTTTGTTTGATCTGCGGGTGGGATGCAAGCGCAATGCCGGAAATGCGCGCCATTGACGGCAGTCGCAGGGAAAGCCGGTAAAATGACGCGCATGTCGTCGACGCGCAACATTGGGGGGCCGGGAATGGCTGACGAGACACTGGATTGCTACAACATCTTCGATCTGCGCGACATCGCCGTGCGCCGCGTGCCTCGCGGGCTGTTCGACTTCGTGGACCGGGGCACCGAGGACGAAGTTGCCTTGCGGAACAATCGCGCCGTGTTCGAGCGCATCAAGTTGAAGCCGCGCATGCTGGTCGACGTCTCGGGACGCAGCCAGGAGGTGACGCTGTTCGGCGAGAGGCAGGAGATGCCGATCGTCATTGCGCCGACTGGAACGGCCGGCCTGTTGTGGCACGAAGGGGAGATCGCGCTCGCCCGTGCTGCGGCCGCGGCCGGCATACCGTTCACGCTGGCCACCGGTTCCATGACCGCGATGGAAAAGGTCGCGGATGAGGTGGGCGGCAAGCTCTGGTTCCAGCTCTACATGTGGCCCGACCGGTCGCTCTCGCACAAGCTGGTCGAGCGCGCGAAGGCCGCCGGGTACGAGGCGTTGATCGTCACCGTGGACAGCTCGGTATCGCCCAATCGCGAGTACAACCTGCGCAGCGGCTTTACCATTCCGTTCACCTTTACACGCGGCAACATCGCCGACGTGCTGATGCATCCGCGGTGGATGCTCGGCGTGCTGGCGCGCTATTACTTCACCACCGGCATGCCGCGCTACGAGAACTACCCGAGCGATCTCAAGGCGAAAATCACCGCGCGTCCCATGGGCCGGTCGCAGATGAAGAACGACAGCCTGAACTGGGACGACCTGCGCACGCTGCGCAAGATGTGGCCGGGCAAGCTGATGGTGAAAGGCATACTGCATCCCGAGGATGCGAAGCTGGCCGCCGACTGCGGTGCGGATGCCGTCATCGTTTCGAACCACGGCGGCCGCAATCTCGACAGCACCATGGCGCCTGTCCAGGTTCTCCCTGAAGTGCTCGATGCAGTGGGCAAGCGCGTAACGGTGATGGTCGACAGCGGATTCCGCCGCGGTTCCGACATCGTAAAGGCGCTGTGCCTGGGGGCGCACGCGGTATGGATAGGCCGCGCCACGCTGTACGGCATCGCGGCAGGCGGCGAGGCAGGTGCGCGCCGCGCCATTACCATCCTGCGCGAGGAGATCGACCGCGTCATGGCGTTGATCGGCGCGCGCGACGTTGCGCAGCTCACTCCCGAGTTCCTGCATTTCGCGGATGCTCGATTCCGCCGTCCGGAGCACGGGCGTGCGGAGCTGAAAGTGCTGGAGACGCCGCCGCGCACGGCAGCGGAGCACTGAGCCGGCAGCCGGGCAAGCCCGGCTGCGCCTGCCGACCGCGTTGTGGACACGCTCGACGACGCGCTGCGCATACGTCCTGCGATGTTGCGGCGCTCACCGTCCCGGCGACGGCGTACCGGGCGCTCGGCCAGCGTGACAAAGTGCAGGAAATACACGCGTGGCTGGTAAAAATCGATGGGACGACCGGGCGCGAATTCGCGCGCAAGGTGATGAAACGATAACAAAACAAATGCCGCGAAGGATCGCTTGACGCGCCACTAGGCCTCCGGTAACGTGACACGCGCGTGTTTGCGTTTTAAGTTCTTGAGAGTTCGATCTGCAGTTGCTGGATGTCCGTTCTTGGGACTTTAAGATACAAACAGCGTCGGGCTAGTCCCCTATTCAATTTTTGTTCAAAGGAACGTACAGATGGCAACGGGCACCGTGAAGTGGTTCAACGACGCGAAGGGTTTTGGCTTCATTACGCCGGACGGCGGCGGCGAAGACCTCTTCGCGCATTTCTCCGCGATCAACATGCCGGGCTTCAAGACGCTGAAGGAAGGCCAGAAGGTCTCTTTCGAAGTCACCGCGGGCAACAAAGGCAAGAAGCAGGCGAGCAACATCCAGGCGGTCTAAGCCTCGCCACAGCTTACTCAAAGCCGGGCCATGCGCCCGGCTTTTTTGTTTTGTCGCGTCACGCAGCGATCGTTTCTATCGTTGCCACCTGATTTGCCGTCCACTCGCGTTGCGCGCGCCGCGCCGCTGCGGCCGCGCTGTCCTCGCACAGCGCGAAACGGAACGATGCGCCGATGCGCAATCGCCCGGCTGCAGGCCAGTCTGCGGAAATCAACGTCGCGATCTTCGGGTAACCGCCGACCGTGGGATGATCGGCAATCAGTATCACCGGCTGCCCGGACCCCGGCACCTGTACGGAACCCGTCGCCACGCCCTCGGACAGCAAATCGTGCCCCGCCGCGTGCTCGATCACCGGTCCTTCGAGCCTCAAGCCGCTGCGGCTCGACGCAGGCGCGATGCGATAGGGCGCCGATACCAATCGGTCGAGCGCTGCTTCAGTGAAGTGATCGAGTTGCGGGCCGGGCATGATACGCAACATCGTCGGCTGCGCAAGTTGCGGCGGCGTCGCGTAGCGGCGTTCCGGTCGCGCGAGATTGTCCTGCTGCACGAGATTCAGCACGTCTCCGGCGCGCAACGGGCGGCCGCAATGTCCGCCGAGATTGCCCTGCACGTAAGTGGCCGTGCTGCCGAGAACCGGTGTTATCGCATAACCGCCTTCGACGGCGAGGTACGCTGCCGCCGTATGGCGGGGTGCCGAGATGCGCAGGCGCTCGCCCGAGCGAAGCACCGCGCTGTGCCACGCGAGCAGCGTTGACGGCTCGCCGCTCCTTTCGATGACGGCGTCGGTGCATGCGACGGCAATGCGAGCCGCGCCGCCGCCGGTAACCTCTATCGTCATGCCGGAGTACAGCATCTCGATCGTTGCAGCGTCTTGCGCGTTTCCAACAAGCGCGTTCACCAGGTGCAGCGCAGTACGATCGAGCGCTCCGCAGACGGGCACGCCGAGCGCGCGATAGCCGGCGCGTCCCCCGTCCTGCACGGTCGCGTGTATTCCGGCGCGTATCACGGTGAATGCCGTCGTCATGTTGCGCGCTCGATGCATTGAGGCATGTAGCTGCCCGCGGCGACCTTCGCACGCAGCGAGTCGTATTCGGCGAGAGTCACCGTCTGGAAGCACACGTTGTCGCCTGCTTGCAGCAGCGCCGGCGATGGCGCGGTCGCGTCGAACAGACGCACCGGCGTGCGGCCGATGAGATGCCAGCCGCCGGCCGTTTCCTGCGGGTACACCGCCGTATAAGCCGTTGCGATGGCGACCGAGCCTGCGGGCACGCGGGGACGCGGATCGGCGCGCCGCGGCAACATGAGGCGCGTATCGACATCGCCGAGGTACGGAAAGCCGGGGCTGAACCCAATGAGATAAACGGTGTAGCGGCGCGACGTATGCAGGCGGACGACGTCGTCGGTGCTCATGCCGACCGCCGCGGCCACGTCAGGCAAATCGGGCGCCATGCCGGGGTCGTAGCACACGGGCAATGTCCATGTTCGTGCAGACGTGTCCTCGTCGTCGCGCGGCATGAGCTCGCGGGCGATATCGCACAGCGCGCTCGCGGTCGTGATGTCGGGATCGAACATCACCAGCAGAGTGACAAAGCCGCCGACCGCGTCATCGAGACCCGCCGGTCTTGCCTGCACGAGTCGCTGGCGAAGCATCGCGATGCGGCGCGAGAGCGCGGCATCCGGGCGATCGCCGAGCCGCAGAAGAAACGCGCGATCGCCGCAGCGCTCGATGCGCATCGCGCTGCGTCAGTAGACGAGCTGGGGCAGGGGAACGACGTCGATGCCGGCTCGCTGCAACGCTTCGCCCACCGCGGCGAGCGTGCGCACGCTGGCTTCATCGTCGCCGTGCGCGCAGAACGTTTGCAGACGCGCGGGCAGGCGCTTGCCGCTGCGCGTCAGTATGCCGCCGGCATCGATGAAGCTCATCACCTGGCGGACCGCGTCATCCGTATCGTGAATCACCGCGCCGGGCTGGCTGCGCGGCGTGAGCTCGCCGCTGTCCTCGTAAGTGCGGTCGATGTAGCCTTCCTCGGCGACGCGCAGGCCCGCGCGATGGCCTGCCTTCACCATTTCCGAGCACGCGGTCGCCACGAAGATGAGGTCCCGGTCCACCGACTTGATCGCCCTCGCGATGGCGCGCGCATAGTCTGCATCGACGTGGGCCATGTTGTTGAGCGCGCCGTGCGGCTTCACGTGCGTTATGCGCGCAGCGGCGCCGGCGGCTATCCCCTGCAACGCCCCGATCTGGTAGGCGACGAGGTATTCCAGGTCCTGCGCGCTCATCCGTATGGGCCGTCGTCCGAATCCGCGCAAGTCGTCGAACGCCGGATGCGCACCTATGGAGACGTCGTATTGCAGCGCAAGCCTCACGGTTTTCGCCATGATCACCGGGTCGCCGGCATGGAAGCCGCATGCGATGCTGGCGGACTTCACCAGCTTCAGCACCGCCGCGTCGTTGCCCACGGTATAGCGCCCGTAGCCTTCGCCGATATCCGCGTTGAGATTGATGGCCGTCATGTGTACTCGTGGTGGTTGCTGCCGCCCTTTCGGTTTTCGGGTATTTTCCCACAACCCGCATCCTGCCATTTCGCCCGCATGTCCTACCCGCGCTCCTGGGACCTGTTCTGCCGCGTCGTCGACAACTACGGCGACGTAGGCGTGTGCTGGCGTCTCGCGCGCGAGCTGGCCGCCATGCCGGGCACGGTCGTCCGCATGTGGATAGACGATCTTGCGAGCTTGCGCATGCTCGTTCCCGGCGCGGCACGCGATGTGGATGTGCAGTCTCTCGCGGGCATCGAGGTGCATCGGTGGACTTCGGCCTTCCCGGAGGTTGCGCCGGCCGAAGTGTGCGTCGAGGGCTTCGGCTGTGGCATGCCGGAGCGTTATGTCGAAGCGATGGCCGCCCGGCATCCCTCGACGCTGTGGATCGTGCTGGAGTATCTCAGCGCGGAACCGTGGGTGCGCGAGCACCATGCGCTGGCGTCGCCGCACCCGCGCTGGCCGTTGCGCCGCTATTTCTTCTTTCCCGGGTTCGAGCGCGGCACCGGCGGGCTCCTGAGAGAGGCAGACCTGCTGCATCGGCGGGATGCGTACGATACGGCGGCGAAGCGCCGCTACTGGGCCGACATGGGTTTCGAGCCGCCTGCGGAAGGCGCGAACGTCATGTCCATGTTTGCTTATCCCTACGCGCCGCTGGTGCCGCTGCTGGAGAGTTGGTCTCACGGGTCGGAGCCGACAGTCGTCGGGGTGCCGATAGGCAAGCTGGCGACAACGGCGGCGGCGTGGTTCGGGCTGCCGGACATTCGGCCGGGCACGCGCGCGATGCGCGGCGCGCTGGAGCTGCGCGTGGTGCCCTTCGTGCCGCAGGAGCGCTATGACGAGTCGCTGTGGTCGGCCGATTGTCTTTTCGTCAGAGGGGAGGATTCCTTCGTCCGCGCGCAATGGGCGGGGCTGCCTTTCGTGTGGCACATCTATCCTCAGGACGAGCGCGCGCATTGGCGCAAGCTCGACGCGTTCCTCGAGCTGTATTGCGCCGGCATGTCGGCCGCGGACGCGGAGGCGGTGCGAAGTTTCTGGCGGGCCTGGAACCAATTCGAACCGGTGCCCGCCGCAGTCGGTGCCGCCTGGCACCGCTTCCACGAAAGGCTGCCCGCGCTGCGCGCTCACGCCCGGAATTGGGCCGCGCGGCTGGTGCAAACCGGCTCGCTTGCTGAAAATCTGGCGGAATTCTGCCGGGACAAGCTAAAATAAGCGTTTTTCTTCAAACATCTAGTGGGACTGGTATGAAAACGGCACAGGAAATCAGGGCAGGCAACGTGATCATGGTGGGCAAAGACCCGCTGGTGGTCCAGAAGGCGGAGTTCAGCAAGTCGGGACGCAACGCCTCGGTGGTGAAGATGAAGCTGAAGAACCTTCTCTCCGGCTCGGCGAGCGAGACGGTCTATCGCGCCGACGAGAAGTTCGAGATGGTGACGCTCGAGCGCAAGGACGTGACGTATTCGTACTACTCCGAGCCTTCGTACGTGTTCATGGACGGTGAGTTCAACCAGTTCGAGGTGGACAAGGAGAACATGGGCGACGCGCTCAACTACCTCGAAGACGGCATGCCGTGCGAAGTGGTGATCTACAACGGCCGGCCGATTTCCGTCGAAATTCCGCAGACGCTGGTGCGCGAGATCGCCTACACCGAGCCGGCGGTGCGCGGCGATACGTCGGGCAAGGTGCTGAAGCCGGCGAAGCTGCATACCGGGTTCGAAGTGCAGGTGCCGCTGTTCTGCGCCACTGGCGACAAGATCGAGATCAACACCCAGACCGGCGAATACCGCAGCCGCATCAAGGGCTGACGGCGGCCGGACGCCAGTCCCCCAGGGCGCTTCAGGGCGCCCTTTTTGTTGCCGCGATCCAGGGACGCATGATCCTTGCATCATGTTGCCTGTGAAGATCGGTCTGGAGCATTTTTTTCGCCGCGGCGCGGTCGTGCTTGCCGCGTTCCTGTATGCGGTTTGCGCCGTGTGCCTGCTGTCGCCACCAGCAGCCGGGGCGCAGAAAAGCCAGCACGCCAAGGGCACGCAGACCGGCCTCGCTTCCTTCTATGGCAGGGCTTTCGACGGCAGGAAGACCGCGAGCGGCGAGCATTTCGACAGCGATGAGCTGACGGCCGCGCATCCGAGCTATCCGCTCGGCACCCGCGTGCGGGTCACCAACCTGGAGAAGGGCGGGTCAGTCCAGGTGCGGATCACCGACCGCGGGCCGGCGCAGCGCTACCGGCGCCAGGGCGTGATCATCGATCTTTCGCGCGCAGCGGCCACGCGGCTTCACATGCGCAAGGATGGGCGCGCGCGCGTGCGCGTTCAGGTGCTCGAGTGGGGCAACGACGAGAAGAAGGAAGCGGAGAGCGGCAAGACTGCCGCAAGCGCAGGCTGACGTTCAGCGCTTAACCAGCAACGCCACCACTTCACCGATGTCTTCGCAGCGGTCGAGGCGCGTCAGACGCTCGAACGCGCTTTCGGCTTTCGCCGCGTCGAGCGCGGCGTGCCGCGCGCAATCGATGAATTTGCCATGCAGCTCCTGCCACGTCAGCTCGCGTTCGGGGTGCCCGGGGGCGCGATCGATCCGCACCGTCTGGCAGCGCCCGTCGACCGTCCGCGCCTCGACTTCGACGTAGCCGCGGCTGCCCGAGCTTCTCGTGTGGAGCAGGGGATCGTTGTCGGCGCAGCGCGGATCCTCGTGCGCATTCACGATGCCGAGCAGGCGCTTGATCTCCGGTCGATGGACCGCTTCGTCGCTGAAGCTCCACAAGCTGTACGCGCCGTCCAGCACGCCGGCCGCGAGCGAGTACTGCAGGCTGAATTTCCCTTCCAGACCGGTGCGCGGCCCGGGGTAGATCAGCACGTGCATGCCGCCGGGCGGCATGCGGCACTCGAGCGAGGCGAGCGTGTCGGCCGTGAAGCGCAGCTTGTCACGCAGCGTCAGCACGCCGTCCATGCCGCGATGCGAGGCGTAGCAGCAGGGGAAACGCTTGAGAGCGATGCCGGGATCGACGATGACCCAAGTCGTTCCGAGCGCACGTGCAGCGGCTTGCGGATCGGATTCCGCGACGCCGTACGTCTGGAAGAATCCGGCTTTCGCTTCCAGCACGTCAGGCGCGGCGGTGAAGCCGCATTGCGCGAGCGTCGTCGCGGTCACGGCGCTGCGCGCGGCCCAGCCGGTGTGCAGCGGCTTCGTCATCGTGCCGAAGTTGCGCCGCAGCCCGCTCGCCGTCGACGACGCGATGCCGAACGCCGTACGCGTCGTCTCCACGTCGAGACCGTGCAGCTTGCACATTGCGCCCATCGCGGAAAACAGACCCAGTGTGCCGGTGCCGTGGTAGCCCCGGTTGTAATGGCCGACCGTCATGGCCTCGCCGATGCGCGCGCCAACCTCGATGCCGACGACGTACGATTCGATCAGGCGCTTGCCGCTCAGCCGTCGACCGGCGGCGCTTGCGAGCATTGCCGCGAGTATCACGGCGCTAGGATGCGCCGGCATCATCGACAGCACGTCGTCGAAGTCGAGCGCGTGACCGAACGTGCCATTCACCAGCGCGGCGGTCTCGCGGCTGGCGGTGACGTTCGTGCCCAGCACCGGCGTGCGGCCGGTATCACCCGACTCGCGAATGTAGCGCAGCAGCGGCCCGGACACCTCGCTTCCTGCTCCAGCCAGCATGACGGCGAACGTGTCCGCGATGACCTTCCTTGCTTTCTCCGAGGCCTCGGACGGCATGTCCTTCAGCGTGCTGCGCGCAATGAAGCGAGCGACGTCTTCGGTGAGCCCCATGATGCCTGCATCCATGTCAGTCCGCCGTGAGCGACGCCGTTTTCACGAGCTTCGCATACTTGGCGATTTCGTCGTTGAGGAAACGCGCGAATTCGGCCGGCGTGCCGCCGACCACTTCCACGCCTTGCGCCTCGAAAGATGGTTGGAGCTCGCTGTGCCGGCGGAGGCGTAGGTGAGTTGCACCGGCTTGCTCTTCGCCAGCGCGACGAGCGCCTTCACCGATTGCACCGGAAGGGAAGGATGGACCACCAGCACGTTGGCCGACGTGCCGACCAGGATCACCGGCGTGAAATCCCGCCGGACGTCATAGCCCAGCCTGGGGTAGAGACTGACGTTGACAATCAGGCGCTCGATCGTCACGGCGCTCGCAGCAGGCGCGTGAGCTCGTCCACGCGCGCGACCGACTCGATGCGGTTCACGCACTCCGCAATCGCTTGTGCGCGCCGGTCACCCAGCACGTCGGACGCGTTGGACAGGAATTTGCGCATGAGGCCCGCATCGTCCATGGGGCGCGTGACGTCGCCGAGCGGCGCGCCCTGGAAAGCGTACAGCTGCTGCCCGTCGTGCAGCGTGACGCGAACTGCGGCGGGCCGTCCGTTCGGAAACCGCTCGTCGTACTCCGCATGCGCGTTCGCCGCAATACGCGGCACAAGAGCCGCCACATCGTCCCGTTGCCAGCGCCCCGACTCGAATTGCGCCGCCGTGAGCTTGCCGTCGAGCAGCGCCATGGCGACGCACACCGGCAGGCTGTGGTCCGCGGTCTCGCGGTTCTTCGGCGCGAATTTGGCCGGATCCGCCGTGCGCGCGATGGTGATCGGCCGCGCATCGATCTCGACGCGCGCGATGTGCGCGACGTCGGCTATCCGGCGGTGCAGCTCGAGCGCGAGCTCGACCGGTGTCTGCAGCTCGAACTGTATGGGAAACTGCTTGTAGCTCACGCGCTCGATCATCATCGTCGCGTCGCGGCCGTCGAGCGCGTCGGCGTCTATGCTTCCTTTCAGCGGGCCGTCGGTCGAGAGCCAGTCGAGAAAGCCGGTCGGTCCGGTGTAGCCCTCCTGCGCGAGGCGAACGGCGAGGATTGCATCGCTCGCGGCCCAGGGATAGCCGATCGCCTTTGCCATGCTCAGCCCGCCCTTGGAAAGCGCGTGGACCGTGAACTGGCGGCACCCGCCGAGCGCGGCAGCCTGCGCCGCCACTGCGCCATCGAGCGCCCACGCCTTGGCGATGACGAGCGGCGCCACTATGCCGCCCGCGGTGACGTGGTGCATGCCCATCTGCTGGAGCGACAGCGCATGCGCGAGACGCAATTGCGCTTCGTAGCCCGCGACAATCGCTTCGATCAGTCGCCGGCCGCTCTGCTGCGCCTGCTCGACGCACGCCAGCGCGAGAGGAACATTTTCCGCGGGATGGCACACGTCGCGAGCGCTGTACACGTCCATCATGTCGAGGTAGCGGACGAGAATGCCGTTGACCAGCACCGCGCGCTCCAGCGAAGCGGGGAGCGCATCTCCGATGACGGTCGCAGCCGGTTCTCCGCGCGGCACCGCCCGGGCGGCGATCGCCGCCGGTTCGCACCCTGTCGCCGCTATGCCGCAGCCGAGCGCGTCGAGCAGCGCCCGCTTTGCCGCGGCGACAGCGCTGGCGCTGAGCGCGTCAAAGCGTATGGCATCGACATGCGCGACGAGGCGATTGAGCAGGGTCGTCATGTGGACGTCAGGCAAGCACCGCACGGCGCACGTACACGGTGCCGTCCATGATGCGTCGGGCAGTGCGCGAGTATGACGCTTCCTGGATCGAGCCGTCGGCGCTTATGGCGACGCGCACGGGAAAAACGCCGGTCGGATGGCCGATGCGCACGATGCCGTCGCCATCATGCCGCGACACCTCGTGCACCACGGTGCCGGGGATGTGTGCGGCGATGGCGGTGCACGCCGCGCCCGTTGCGGCGAACGCCTCGTGGAGGCGCGGTGGCGGACCGCCGATGCGGCGCGCGTCCAGACCGTCGATCTGCCTGGGATCAGGACTTCCCATGATGGAGAGCAGCGCGCGGTCACGGGCTTGCGGGTCGGCCGGGAGATCGTCCTCGTGGAAGAAGACGCCTTTGCTCGTGCCGCCGCGCATGATCACGCAGCGCACCGGCGTCTGGTTCACGTGGAGTCTCGATCGTCGCGGGTCCATGATGCGGCGGTGATGGGTGGCAGGACGTGGGCGGACCATAGCACAAAAGCGCCGCGCGGCGACCCGAGCTTCCAGCATGCGGAAAATCGTGCCGCGCCCGGCGCAGCAGGGAAAGGTAGAATCGCGCCGCAGCCACGACATGCAGGAACCGCAAACATGAGCCACAGCTCGCTGCGCGTGCACCGCGCACCCCGGCGTCCATGAAGCGCGCGCTCGTCATCGTCGCCGCGCTGGCGTCGTTGCTCCTCACGCCATCGGCCGTGTGGGCGCAGGACGCTGCCACGGCGCTTCCGCCGAAAGCTGCGGCGACCGGTCCGCGTGTCGTGGGCATCGGCTTTCGCGGCCCGATCAAGGCGGGCGACGTCGAGCGGTTACGCCAGGCGATCGCTCTGGCAGGCGAGGAGCGGGTGCCTGCGCGTCTCGTCGTGTTCTTCGAAAGCGGCGGCGGCGATGGCCTCGCTGCAATGCAGATCGGCCGCATGCTGCGCCATGCGAAGGCGCACGTGTTCGTCGTCAAGCGCTGCGCCAGCGCGTGCCTGTTCGCCTACGTGGGCGGCGTCTATCGCGACGCGCTGCCCGGCACGCTGGGCATACACCGCGGCAGAATCACCGCCACGGTGGAGCAGGGCCGCATCGTCGACGTCGATCCCGGCGCAAGCCCGGTCGCGCGCATGTTTCTGACGGATGCAGAAGCGCAGATGCAGGAGCACCTGCTCGGAATGGGCATGCCGCCGGAGCTGTTCAATGCCATGCAGGCGGTCGGTCCGCACGACATGCGCTGGCTCAACGTCGAAGAGGCCGCGCAGCTCGGCCTCACCGGTTTCGACCCGGCGTACCTTGCGGAGCGGGCGAGGGAGATGCAGGCGCGCTACGGCATCGCGGAAGCCGAGTACGTGCGGCGCTCGTCCACCGTGCTGCCCCGCTGCGCAGGCTTGACGGGGCAGCACGCTCAATTCATCGCATGCTATCGCACGCAATTGCTGTCGCCTCAATAAGACGCCGGCTTACGACGCTGCGGCCCGCGCGTCAAGGCGCATGAAAATTCACTCGAACGCAGAACGCCGGCGCGGATCGGGAGTCGTACTGCCCGTGTTGAGCGGGGCGCGCTGGTTTAAAATGCGCGCTTCGCGCAAGCCCGCGCCCATTCCGGCAACACGGATCAAGAAAAGATAATGGCACAGAAGAAGTACGACGAAGCGTCGGTCAAGAAGTTACGGGGAATAGAGCCGGTGCAGCGGCTGCCGGGCATGTATACCCGGACCACCGATCCGACGCACATCATCCAGGAAGCGATCGACAACGCGGCCGACGAGGCATTCGGCGGCCACGCCAACCGCATCGACGTCACGCTGCACCGCGACGGCTCCGTCAGCGTGGCCGACAACGGCCGCGGGATACCGGTCGGCATGCACCCCGAAGAAAAGATTCCGACGGTGCAGCTCGTTTTCACCGAGCTCCACGCCGGCGCGAAGTTCTCCAAGACCGAAGCCGATGCGGCGTACAAGTTTTCCGGCGGCCTGCACGGCGTCGGCGTCTCGGTCACCAATGCGCTGTCCGAGCGGCTGGAAGTCGAAGTGCGGCGCGACGGCGGCGTGCACGTGATCGTGTTCGAGAACGGCGTCGTCGCGCAGAAGATGAAACGCACCGGAAACGCAGGACGCAACGACACCGGCACAGCGCTGCGCATCTGGCCCAACAGGAAATATTTCGATTCGCCGAAAATTTCGGTGCCCGATCTCGAGCGCATCGTGCGGTCGAAAGCGGTGCTGCTGCCCGGCGTGCAGGTGACGCTCAATATCGAGGGGCCGAAGGAGACCACCACACGCACGTGGAGCTATCCCGAGGGCATGAAAGGGTACCTGCAGGAGCTGCTGGGCGAGAACGAGGCCGTGGCGCCGATATTCGACGGCGAGAAGTACGTGCAGGAAGCGAACGGCTTCGCTCCGGGTGAAGGCGCGGGCTGGGCGTTCGCTTTCGTCGAGGAGCTCAAGGGATATGGCGAGTCGTACGCCAACCTGATTCCGACGCCGGCAGGCGGCACGCACGAGGCCGGCTTGCGCGACGGCGTGTTCGAAGCGGTGAAAGCGTTCGCCGAGCATCACAACATGATGCCGCGCGGCATCAAGCTGCAGTCGGACGACATCTGGTCGCGCACGGTGTTCTTCCTGTCCGCGAAAGTGCTCGAGCCGCAGTTCCACGGGCAGACCAAGGAAAAGCTCTCCAGCCGCGACGCGCTCAAGCTGGTGTCGAGCATGGTGCGCGATCCGTTCGAGCTGTGGCTCAACAGCCATGTCGACTACGGCCGCAAGATCGCCGAGCTCGCGGTGAAGCAGGCGGTGGAGCGCTCGCGCTCCGTGCAGAAGGTGGAGCGCAAGAAATCTTCCAGCGTCGTGATGCTCCCCGAGAAGCTCACCGATTGCGAGTCGACGCACATCAACGAGAACGAGCTGTTCCTGGTCGAGGGCGATTCGGCGGGCGGCTCGGCGAAGCAGGCGCGCGACAAGCGCTTCCAGGCGATCTACAAAATGCGCGGCAAGGCGCTCAACTCATGGGAAGTGAAGCGCGAGCTGCTGTTCTCCAATGCGGAGATCCACGACATCGCGGTGGCGGTCGGCGTCGATCCTCACGGCGAGAACGATGAGCCCGATCTGTCGGGGCTGCGCTACGGCAAGATCGCATCGATGACCGACGCGGACGTGGACGGCGCCCACATCTCGGTGCTGCTGCTCACGCTGTTCTACCGCCACTTCCCCAAGCTCATCGAGCGCGGCCACATCTACGTCGCGTGCCCGCCGCTGTACAAAGTCGACGTCCCCGCCCAGGGCAAGAAGCCCGCGCGCAAGCAGTACGCGCTCGACGACGAGGAATTGAAGAGTATCCGCGAGCGCGCGATCGACGACGGCGCGAAGCCGGAAGCGCTGTCGGTGCAGCGCTTCAAGGGACTGGGCGAAATGAATCCGGGGCAGCTGTGGGAGACGACGCTGTGCCCGGACACGCGGCGCCTGCTGCAGGTGCGCATCGAGGACCGCGAGCAGACCTTCACGCTGTTCAATATGCTGATGTCGAAAAAAGAAGCCGAGCGCCGCTGCGCTTGGATGGAAGAGAAAGGCGACCAGGTCGAGGCTGACGTTTAGGGGCTGTCCCCGGCTCTTCGGGGACTGACCCTGGTTTCAGACGAATCATTATGGACACGAAAACGAAACACCCCAAAGCCGAAGACACTACCGGCGATCTCTTTGCCGAAGCCGGCGCAGGCGACGGCGGCCACGGCGCGCCGCCGAACCCGAGCACGATTGGCGGCGACGACTACATCGACATGGGCGCGTTCGCCGAGCGCAGCTATCTCACGTACGCCATGAGCGTGGTGCGCGGCCGCGCGATTCCGAACGTCGAAGACGGGCAGAAGCCGGTGCAGCGGCGGATTCTGTACGCAATGCACGAGCTGGGCTTGCGTCCCGGCGTGCAGCACAGCAAGTCCGCGCGCATCGTCGGTGAAGTGCTCGGCAAGTACCATCCGCATGGCGACGCGTCGACGTACGATGCGCTGGTGCGCATGGCGCAGGATTTTTCGCTGCGCTATCCGCTGATCGACGGGCAGGGCAACTTCGGCACGCAGGACGGCGATTCCGCCGCGGCGTATCGCTACACCGAAGCGCGCCTGACGCCGATCGCCGACCTGCTGCTCTCCGAAATCGACCAGGACACGGTCGATTTTCTGCCGAACTACGACGGACGGCTGAAGGAACCCGAACTGCTGCCGGCGCGCCTGCCGATGCTGCTGCTGAATGGCGCCTCGGGCGTCGCAGTGGGAATGGCGTGCGAGCTGCAGCCGCACAACCTGCGCGAAGTGGCGGAAGCGGCGATCGCCGTCATCAACCGTCCCAGGATCACCGTCGAGCAACTGATGGAGATCGTGCAGGGTCCGGATTTTCCGGGCGGCGCGCAGATCATCAGCCCGCGCCAGGCGATACTCGATGCGTACACCACGGGCCGCGGGTCGCTGCGCGCGCGCTGCCGCTGGAAGCTGGAAAACCTCGCGCGCGGCCAGTGGCAGGTGGTCGTGACGGAGCTGCCGCCCACGACCTCGGCCAAGCGCGTGATGGAAGAGATCGAGGAGCTCACCAATCCCAAGCCCAAGGAAAAAGGCGGGAAGGTGAACGCGACCCAGGCCAACATGAAGCAGCTGATCCTGGGCGCGCTGGAGAAAGTGAACGACGAGTCGGACAAGGACAACCGGGTGCGCCTAGTGTTCGAGCCGCGCTCCTCGCGCCAGGATCCCGACGAGTTCATGCGTCTCATGCTCGCGCACACCAGCCTCGAGGAGAACTGCCCGATCAACATGGTGGTGCTCGGGCTCGACGGCAGGCCGGGCCGCAAGAACCTGAAGGAGATGCTGGAGGAGTGGGCGCAGTTCCGCGTCTCGACGGTCACGCGCCGCACCAGGTTCCGGCTGGGCCAGGTCGAGCGGCGCATCCACATCCTCGAAGGCCGGCACATCGTCTTCCTGAACATCGACAAGGTGATCAGGGTCATCCGCGAGTCGGACGATCCCAAGCCCGACCTGATGAAGAAGTTCAGCCTGACCGACGTGCAGGCGGAAGACATCCTCGAGATCCGGCTGCGCCAGCTCGCGCGCCTCGAGGGCATCAAGATCGAGCAGGAGTTGAAGGCGCTGAAGGTCGAGCGCAAGGAGCTGAAGGAGCTGCTCGACGACGAGTCGCTGTTGAAGAAGCTCGTTGCCAAAGAGATCCGCGACGATGCGAAGAAGTATGGCGACGCGCGGCGCACGCTGATCAAGGAAGCTGAGCGTGCCAGCGCCGAGCGCCAGATCGTCGACGAGCCGCTCACCATCGTCGTCTCGCGCAACGGCTGGGTGCGTTCGCGGCAGGGCCACGGGCTCGATTTGACGGGCATCACCTACAAGGACGGCGACGGTCCGTACGCGACGTTCGAGACGCGTTCGGTGCACTCGATCGCCATGATCGATACCACGGGACGGTCGTTCAGCGTGCAGGCTGCCGATCTGCCGGGAGGCAAGGGCGAAGGCGTGCCGCTCACGTCTTTCGTCGAGCTCGCGCCCGGCGCCCGGCTGGCGCACGTGGTGGATGCGCAGCCCGGCAGGAAGTACCTCGTTGCGAATTCCGCAGGCTACGGCTTCATCGTCAAGGCGGAAGACCTGCTCACGCGGATCAAGGCGGGCAAGGGCTTCATGACGCTGCAGGAGGGCGAGACCGTGCTGCGGCCGGCGAGCGTTCCGGCACCGCCCGAAATGGCGGTCGCGCTGTCCGAGCATGGACGCATGCTGATGTTCGCCGCGGACGAGCTCAAGGAGCTGGGCCGCGGACGCGGCATCGTGCTGATGGGACTCGACCCGAACGAGAAAATGACGGCGGTGGGATTCGGCAACGCGAAGGCGGTCACGGTGACCGGCACGTCGAAATCCGGCAAGGAAAAAACGTCGCGGGTTGCGGGTGCGGAGTTGCAGAAGCACATCCTGCATCGCGCGCGCAAAGGCTGCCTGCTGCCTGATCGCATTACACCGACGGGCGTGAAGGAATGAGTTGCCGCCCGCAGCGACGCTTCGTCAAAACGTCCGGACGGACTCCATGGGCCGCACCAACATTACTCGCGCGCAGGCCAATATCAAGGCGGACCAAGGCCTGAACAATCAGGCCATACACACCCTGGCGCGAGCTCGCCTGGGCGATGTGACCGTGCGCTTCGGTCACGTCATTGCATAGCTCGCAGACCTGTCCCGGAAATGCCGGTCGGCGCGATCGCGATCGCCGTATATTGCGGCAGCGGGCGCCCGCGCTGTATGCTTCCCGAACGTCGCGCTGTATGGCGACCGATGACAATGCCGCGCACCAGGCGTCTGGTGCGATTCATCCGCAGCCCGCTCGGAAGGCGCAATGCTAAGACGATTACTGTTGATTACCGTGGTCTTCGGCGTGGCGGCGCTTTTCCACGGCCGCGTTTGGTCCCAGTCGTATCCAGTGAAGTCTGTCCGGATGATCGTGCCGTGGTCCGCGGGGGGCGTCGCCGACATCACCGCGCGGCTGGTGGGGCGCAAGCTGAGCGAAAACACGGGCCAGAACTTCGTGGTGGACAACCGTGCCGGCGCGACGGGCATCATCGGTTCGGAGATCGCGGCCCGCGCTCCGGCGGACGGCTACACCTTGCTCATGGGTACGACCACGACTCACGCGACCAATCCGGTGATGTTCAAGAAGCTGCCGTACGATTCCATCAAGGATTTTGCTCCGGTTTCCCTGGTTGCCGATGCGCCCTTCGTGCTGCTCGTGCATCCGTCGTTGCCGGTGAGGAGCGTCGAGGAGCTGATTGCGCTCGCCAGAGCCCGGCCCGGACAGTTGACGTACGGCTCTTCGGGAGTCGGCGGTTCGTCGCATCTCGGCTTCGAATTGTTCAACGCGATGGCGGGCATCAAGACCGTGCACGTGCCCTACAAGGGCCTCGCGCCCGCGACGCTGGATCTTCTGGCCGGCAACATCACGATGTCGTGGGATTCGACGGCAGCCGCCACACCGTATATCCGGGACAAGCGCTTGCGCGCGCTGGGCATCGGATCGGCGAAGCGCTCGGCGCTCATGCCCGAGATCCCGACGGTTGCGGAAAGCGGGCTCGCCGGATTCGAACTCGGATCGTGGTCCGCGCTGTTTGCGCCGGCGCTGACGCCCTCCGACATCGTGCGCCGCCTGCAGCACGAAGTGGCCGTCGCCATCCGGGATCCGGCGCTGCGGGAGCAGCTTGCGGCCCTCGGCGCGGAGCCGGTGGGCAGCACATCGGAGGCACTGGCGGCGGTCCTCAGGAACGACGTGGTGAAGTGGACGAAGATTGCTCGTCAGGCGAATGTGCAACCGGAATAGCCGATGCTCCGGCACGACCTGCATCGTTGACCATCCCGGGAAACACGACATGACGGCAGGAGTGGCTCGCGTCCGGCGGCTTGCGTGCCGGGATGTCAGGAGAAGCGCTTGACGGCGGAGGGGGAACTGCGCGGCAAAGTAGCCATCGTCACCGGCGCTACCCGTAAACGCGGCCTGGGACGGGCGATCGCGCTGTGCCTGGCTCGCGCCGGCGCCGATGTCATCGTCACGGGGAGCGGCCTGAAAGAAGGGCATGACGTACCGCGCGACGAGCGCGACAGCGGCTGGCGGGGCGCGATCGACGTGGCGGAGGAGGCGGCATCCCTGGGGGTGCGCGGACTCGCCATGACGGTCGACGTCACTTCGGCGGCGGCGGTGCAGGAGATGGTCGCCAATACCGTTGCGGCACTGGGACGCGTCGATATCCTGGTCAACAACGCAACGTTCGCCCGCGGCGAGGATCGGGTACCGTTGCAGGACCTCGACGATGACCTGTGGCGCCGCATCGTCGAGGTGAATCTGACCGGCACGATGCTCTGCTGCAAGTATGTATCGCGACAGATGATCCGGCAGGGGACGGGCGGCAGCATCGTGAGCATTTCTTCAGCGGCTGCAGTCAAGGCGCCTGCCAGGGTGGCGGCGTATGCAGCATCGAAGGCTGGCATACACGCGCTCAACGCCGTGCTGGCGGACGAACTGGGCCCGCACCACATCACCGCGAACGTCGTTGCGCCCGGCGTTCTCGACACCGCGCGCGTGGATGTGCTGCGGGAGAGCGGGCGCTGGGAGCAGCGTCTCGCCGTGGTGCCCCTGGGACGTCCGGGAACCGCCGAGGAGGTGGCCCAGTTCGTTCGCTACCTGTGCGGACCGCATGCCCGCTGGATGAGCGGCGAAGTCTTCCTCATGACCGGCGGCGAAGTGCGTCGCGCGGCGGACTGAGCGCCTTCGGGGCATGTGATGGGCGGCCACGCTCCACGCGCGATGCGCTTCATGGACACGACGCTGCGGGACGGTCATCAAAGTCTGTGGGCCACGCGCATGACCACGGCGATGATGCTGCCGATCGCGGAAAAGCTGGATCGCGCCGGCTTCGAAATCATTGATCTCATGAGCGGCGTTCAGTTCGACGTCGCCGTCCGCCACCTCAAGGAAGATCCTTGGGAGCGCATCCGTCTCATGCGCGAACGTGTGACCCGCACGCCGCTGCAGGCGAATCTGCGCAGCAAGAGCGTGCTTTCCTTCGACGTTCTGCCGGACGACATCAACGCGCTGTGGATCGAGCGCCTCGTCGCCAACGGCATACGCAGCGTGCGCGCCTTCGACGCGCTGAACGACGTGGACAACATTGCCGACAGCCTCGCGCTTGTCAAAAAGCTCGGGGCGCGGGCTGTGGGCGCTGTCGTTTTCAGCATCAGTCCGGTTCACACCGACGCCCTGTACGTGGCCAAGGTCCGTGAGCTTATCGCGCGCGCCGGAGTGGACGCCGTCATGCTGAAGGATGCGAGCGGCCTGCTCACCGTGGACCGGCTGCGCACGCTCGTGCCGGCGCTCAAGGCGGCCTGTGGCGGGATACCGCTCGAATTCCACAGTCATGCGCTCACCGGGCTTGCTCCGCTGCTGTATCTCGAAGCCGCGCGCCTGGGTGTCGACCAGCTGCATACGTGCATCGCGCCGCTAGCAAACGGCGCCGCCCAGCCGGCGGTGCAGACGGTGGCCCGCAACTTGCGCGCCGAGGGCTACGAAATCGATGTGGACGACAGGCTGATTGCGGAGATCGGCGCGCATTTCCATGAGGTCGCGCGGCGGGAAGGCAAACCGCTCGGGGCGGTTGCCGAATACGATGCCTTCCATTACCAGCACCAGATTCCGGGCGGCATGCTGTCGAACATGAAGTCGCAGCTCGATGAGGCGGGGCTGGGACACAAGCTGCACGAAGTGCTCGCCGAATGCGCACGCGTGCGGGCGGAACTCGGCTGGCCGGTGATGGTGACGCCTTTTTCGCAGCTCGTGGGGACGCAGGCAGTACTCAATGTCGTTCAAGGCGAGCGTTATCGCACGGTGCCCGACGAAGTGAAGAAATACGCGCTGGGCTATTACGGCAAGCTCCTCGCGCCGGTGGAACCCGATGTGCTCGACCGCGTCGTAAGCGGCGGTTCGCCCAGAATCGCTCTCAAGCCGTCGCCTGCGGAGCCCGGCGTGCCTGCGCTGAGGCGCCGCTACCCGAACGCCGGTGACGACGAACGCCTGCTGCGCTACATGTACGCAGGCTCCCAGGTCGATGAGATGCTCGCCGCAGGGCCCACGCGCGTCGATTCCGTGCTGGAGAAGCCGCTCGTGAGACTGCTGCGCGAACTTGCGCAGCGGCGTCAATACCGCCACATCCGCATCGAGCATCCGGCGCTGCGGATCGACATCAGATTGGGCAGTTGAACGGAAAGAACCGATGAGCCTGACTCACGACGACGTGAACAGAATACTCGCGATCCTCGATGAAGCGGATTGCGAGGAAGCCGACATCGAGGTCGGCGACTTCAAGCTTCATCTGAAAAAGCGCAGCGATGCGTCGAGCGACGGAAAGACGCCCTTGGTGCCGGAAGAGCGTGTTACGCGAAGCGCCGGCGACCCCGACGGGAAGGATTGAGTTCGGCGTCTTCTCGAACGCAAAACCGGGCGTGCGTACGGACCGCTATAGCCGCGAATAGGACATGAAGCGTTCCCGGACCGGCTGCTGCTCCGTCATGCGGCACGTTGAGCGGCATGCGCTGCCGATGCCAGCTTCGCGGCGGCATCGCGCAGCGCCGTGCGCAAGCCTTCTTCCACCACCGGGTGATAGAACGGCCGCTCCAGCGCGTCGCTCACCGTGAGATTACCCTGTATCGCCCATGCGAGCAGGTGTCCCAGGTGCTCGGCGTCGGGTCCTATCATTTCCGCGCCCAGCAGCCGTCCCGTGTGCTTATCGGCATACACGTGCAGCAGCCCGCGGTTTCTCAACATCACGCGGCTGCGCCCCTGGTCCTCGAAAGATACGACGCCGGTCACATAGCGGCCCGGGACGAGATCGGCGCTGCGCGCGCCGACGGTCGCGATCTGCGGATCCGAGAACACGACGGCTAGCGGCGTCCTGCGCAAGGCTGCGCGGACGTCCGGAAAGGTCGCCGCATTGCGGCCTGCGATCGCGCCCTCGTCGGCCGCTTCGTGCAGCAGCGGCACGTCGTTGTTCACGTCGCCGGCGATGAAGATCGCGCTCGCGCCGCATTGCATGGTGGTGCGGTCGTACAGCGGTATGCCCTGCGCGTCGAGCGCGAGGCTCGTCTGATCGAGACCGAGATCACGCACGTTGGGCTTGCGTCCCGTCGCGGCCACCACGTATTCGAAGCTTTCGGTGGCAGTTTCGCCCGAGCGGCCGGTGTAGCGCACCGACACGCCGTTCGCGTCGCGCTGTATGGCGTGCACCCTGGCGTCGGTGTCGAGAGGGAACTCGTCCTGGAAGGCGCGCGTCGCATACTCGCGCACGGCCGGGTCGCTCAGCGGCCCGATGCCGCTGCCGCGTCCGAACACGCGCACGCGCACACCGAGCCGGTGCAACGCCTGTCCCAGCTCGAGGCCGATGACGCCGGGCCCGAAGACGGCTGCCGAGGCCGGCAGATCGTCCCAGTCGAAGACATGATCGTTGACCACGAGCCGGTCTTCCGCCGCGCGCAGCATGGCCGGAATGGCGGGAGACGATCCCGTTGCGATCACCGCACGGGAAAAGACGATGGTGGTATGCGCGTCGATCTGCAGCGTGCGATCGTCGATGAAGCGGGCGCGGCCGTGGATGAGCTGGTCCGCCGGTATCGCTTCGACGCTTTTGAGGACGAAGCCGACGAAGCGGTCGCGCTCGCGCTGTACGCGCGCCATCACCGCCTTGCCGTCCACCGCGATGCGGCCTTCGATGCGGATTCCGAGCTCGTCCCATTTGTGCGTGGCGTGCGCAGCCTCCGCCGCTGCGATCAGCAGCTTGCTCGGCATGCATCCGACGCGCGCGCAGGTGGTCCCGTGCGGGCCGCTTTCGATCACGACGGCGCGTTTGCCGGCCTGGATGGCCGCGCGGTAAGCCGCGAGACCGGCAGTGCCGGCGCCTATCACCACCACATCCGTTTCAACATGCTTCATGATCTACGCGTGCTCTCCGTCTAAAATCGATGTCAACCCGGCAAGGAACCGCAGATGAACGCCGATCAACGCCGATAGATGGAAGCTGCGTTGACAATTTATCGGCGTTTCTCTGCGTCTATCGGCGGTTACAACCGCTTTGAATCATTGCGACTAAGCGACCTGCTGCGCGTAACGCTCGAGCGCTTCGAGCCCGCCGATGTGCTTGCCGTTGATGAAGACCTGGGGCACCGTCTTCTCGCCGGTGACGGCGCCGATCACCCTGCTGCGCGTGCTGTGCTCGAGCGGTATCTCGGCATATTCGTAGCCGAGCTTCTTGAGCAGCGTCTTCGCGCTGGCGCAGTACTGACAGCCTTCGCGGGTGAAGATGGCGACCTGGTCGGGCTTCTTCGCGTCCGCGTTGATGTACGCGAGCATCGTGTCGGCGTCGGACACCTCGAACGGGTCGCCCGGCTTCTGCGGCTCTACGAACATCTTCTCGACCACGCCGTCGCGCACCAGCATCGAATAACGCCACGAGCGCTTGCCGAAGCCGAGATCGGACTTGTCCACCAGCATGCCCATGCCCGCGGTGAACTCGCCGTTGCCGTCCGGAACCAGGACGACGTTTTCCGCTTCCTGGTCCTTTGCCCATTCGTTCATCACGAAGGTGTCATTGACGGACACGCACAGGATCGCATCGACGCCGTTGTCGCGGAACGCGGGCGCAAGCTCGTTGTAGCGGGGCAGGTGGGTCGACGAGCACGTCGGCGTGAACGCGCCGGGCAGCGAGAACACCACGACGGTCTTGCCTTCGAAAAGCTCGTCGGTGGTGACGTTGCGCCAATCGTTGTCCTTGCGGACACGGAATACGACGCGGGGGACGCGCCGGCCTTCACGATTCTCCAGCATGGTGTTTTGCTCCGGTGTTGTGTCAGCGAAGGACGCAGAGTAAGCCCTGAGCCGGGTGCGACTCCAATACTTTGTTAAAATCGCGGCGATAGGGACAGCCTATAACGATCGCTGCGCTGGCAGCGCATGGAGCCCGGAATGACCGACTGCGTTCTCTACGAGGTGCGGGAAAGCGCCATAGCGCTCATCACGCTCAACCGGCCCGAGCGCCGCAATGCGATCAGTCTCGAAGTGCGCGAGAAGCTGCGGGAGGCATTCGTCGCCTTCGAGCGCGACCCGGCGCTGCGCGTCGCGATCCTCACCGGCGCGGGCGACCAGGCGTTCTGCGCGGGCATGGACTTGAAGGAGGCGGCCGAGCGCAAGCTGCAGGTGACGCCGCCGATACCCATTCTCGGCGACACCCTGCGCGTCACGAAGCCCGTCATCGCCGCGGTGAACGGCCATACCTACGCGGCGGGCTGGCTGCTCGCGCAGATGTGCGATCTGTGCATCGCGGCCGACAGCGCGAAATTCGGCATCACGGAAGCGAAGGTCGGCCGCGGTTTTCCGTGGGCGGTGCCTCTGCTCGACATGATTCCGCAACGCGTGGCGCTGGAACTCCTGATGACCGGGCGCACCATCACGGCCCGGCGCGCCTACGAGATCGGTTTCGTCAACGCCGTGGTGCCGGCTGCCGAGCTGGTGCCTGCAGCGCTTGCGATGGCGCGCGAGATCATCGCCAATGCGCCGCTCACCGTGGCTGCGGCCAAGGAGATGGTCGCAACGCAGGCCGAGATGGGACGCAGCGCCGCGCTGCGCTGGGCGCGCCAGATGTTCGAGGACAAGGTGTATAACAGCGAGGACGCCATCGAGGGCCCGCGCGCTTTCAAGGAAAAGCGCAAGCCGGTATGGAAAGGTCGTTGAAGCCCTGCGCGCCGATCGTCATTCAATAGCCACGGCAGTGGCGAGGCGGGTCATCGCTGCGACGGCATGTGCGCTCGCTCGGCCGGCGTACGCTGCGTGGAAGGCGCGCGAGCGCGGCGAGCGGTCGCAGTCGGCGCGCCAGGAATCCGGTGCGGCGCACGCCCAGGCACGCCGGCGGTTCATGACATCTATCGGGGAACAACAATGAGCACAGGAAATCCCTCGGCGGCGCCTTACGCACCGGCGACCACACGCATCGGGTTCGTCGGCATAGGCAACATGGGAATGCCGATGGCCGGACGGCTGGTGAAGGCCGGCTGGCAGATATGCGTGCATGACACCGACCCGGTGAAAGTGAAGCGCTTTATCGAGGCACACGGCGGGGCGGGCGTTGCGACGCTGGAGGAGATGGCGCGGAAGTCGGACGTCGTCATCACCATGCTTCCGGACGGCCATATCGTGCGGTCGGTCGCGCTGGGCGCAACGGCGGATGGAGACTGTCTTGCACGCGGCCTCGCGCGCGGGAAGGTGCTGGTCGATATGAGCTCCTCGTCGCCGGTCGGCACGCGCGCGCTGGGCGCAGACCTCGCGGCGCGCGGCATCGCGCTCATCGATGCGCCGGTGTCCGGCGGAGTCAAAGGCGCCGTGGCGGGCACGCTGGCGATCATGATCGGCGGCGATGCCGCGCTCGCGCAGCGCCTCGACGCGCTGCTCGCGGCAATGGGCCGGCGCTTCTACGTGGGCGAGCTCGGCGCGGGGCACGCGGCGAAAGTGCTGAACAACTATGTATCGGCAGCAGGACTTGCCGCGGCGGCGGAGGCGATACACGTCGCCGAGCGCTTCGGCATCGCGCCGGACACGATACTCGGCGTGCTGAACGCATCGACCGGCCGCAATAACAGCACCGAGAACAAGTTTGCCCAGTTCATATTCAATCGCAGGTTCGATTCGGGATTCTCGCTGGGACTGATGGCGAAAGACCTGTCGCTTGCCATGGAGGTCGCCGCCGCGTGCGGCGTGCCGGCAGAGCTCGGCCAAACATGCCTGAAGCTGTGGAAGGACGCTGAATCGACCATCGGCGGCAAAGCGGACCACACGGAGATTGCGCGTTACGTGAACGAGAAATAGGCAGCGACTGGAAAGCGAGGAAAGCAGATGGGTACCATGCTGGAAGGCAAAGTAGTCGTCGTCACCGGCGCCGGAGGCGGCATAGGGCGCGAAATCGCGCTCGCGATGGCGGCTGAAGGCGCGCAGGTCGTGGTCAACGATATCGGTGCGAGTCTCGCCGGCGATACGCACGCCGCGGAGTCGCCCGCTCAGCAGGTGGTGCGCGAGATCGAAGCCGCAGGGGGTTCCGCCGCGGCGAACGGCGACTCGGTGTCCGGCTGGGACAGCGCCCATCGCATCGTGCAGTGCGCGCTGGACACGTTCGGACACATAGACGCCGTGGTGAACAACGCGGGCAACCTGCGCGACCGCATGTTTCACAAGATGAGCGAGGAGGAATGGCGCGCCGTCGTTTCGGTGCACCTCGACGGCACGTTTTTCGTGAGCCGGGCCGCGGCGGATCATTTTCGCAAGCAGAACGGCGGCGCGTACGTGCACATGACGTCCACCTCCGGCCTCATCGGCAACTTCGGCCAGGCGAATTATTCGGCGGCCAAGCTCGGCATCGCAGCGCTGTCGAAAAGCATCGCGCTCGATCTCGGGCGCTACAACGTGCGCTCGAACTGCATCGCGCCGTTTGCATGGAGCCGCATGACGAGCTCCATCCCGAGCAACACGCCCGAGGAGAAGATGCGCGTCGAGAAGCTCAAGAAAATGGAGGCGCGCAAGGTGGCGCCCATGGCGGTTTATCTCGCAAGCGATGCCGCCGCCGCTGTGACAGGCCAGATCTTCGCGGTCAGGGCGAACGAGATCATGCTCATGAGCCAGCCGCGGCCGTTGCGCTCGGTGCATCACGACGGCGGATGGACGCCGCAAGCCATTGCCGAGATAGCAGTGCCGTCGATGCAGAAATATTTCTATCCGCTGGAGCGCTCCCCCGACGTGATCAGCTGGGATCCGATCTGACGGCTGCAGCGCGCAGCGGCAGCCGGGTCGTACGGCGAGGTTTTGATCTGGCTCAACCGGCACACATGGAATCGCGCCGATCATCCGCATCAGGAGCGGCTGCTTTTCACGATTGCGAGGTCCACGATGCTACTACGTCACGTCATACTGATTGCATTGGCGGTCACAGGCGCCGGCGCCGCCGCGGCGCAGCAAGCGCGGGCGCAGACCGTCGAGCGGACGATTTATATCGCGGCACTCGAACCCAAGGGCGGTGCGAACGTGAAGGACGAGCCTCATCCTCACGTGCCGTTGCCTGCAGGCGGCGGATACGTGCTCAAGAAACCCGATGAAAAGGGGCGCTGGGAAGTCTCCACGTACCGATGGGACCCCGGTACTATCGTGGTCAACGAAGGCGAACGAATCACGCTCGAGATCGTGGGCATCAACGGCGACGAGCATCCGTTCACCATCGAGGGCTACTGGATAACGGACGTGGTCCGTCGCGGCCGGATCACTCGCGTCTCCTTCGTCGCGGACAAGCCGGGAATCTTCAAGATCATTTGCCGGAAGCACGCCCCTTCGATGCAGGCGGATCTCGTCGTGCTGCACGCACGACGCTGATTGACGATTCGCGGACGACGAGCTGCACGGGCACCAGGGGATGAGCGGCGGATGACGCTCGAAGCGCTGCTGCGGCCCGCGACATCAGCCTGTGCCGACTTGGCGCTGCTCCACCTTCCGCTGACGTTTCATCCGATACATCGCCTGATCGGCGCGCAGGAGCAGTGCCTCGGGCGTTTCGCCGTCCGTCGGGAACAGGCCGATGCCGAAGCTCGCGAGTATCGGAACAGCCACGCTGCCGGCGATGCAGGGCGGCGCCAGTGTGGCGAGCAGACGCTCGGCCACCATTGATGCGTCGGATTGATCGCTCACTTCCGGCAGCAGCACGGTAAACTCGTCGCCGCCGAGCCGCGCGACGGTGTCTTCCTCCCTCAATGCGGTGCGCAGCCTGCGCGCGACTTCTCTCAGCAGGGTGTCGCCGGTTTCGTGGCCGAGCGTGTCGTTGACCTGTTTGAAACCGTCGAGGTCGATGAACAGTACGGCGAGCGGACGCATTCCGTGGCGGCGTGAGGAAACGATCGCCTGGCGCAGCCGGTCCTCGAACACGACGCGGTTCGGAAGGCCGGTGAGGGCATCGTGGTAGGCCAGGTGTGCGATGGCCGCCTGCTTCTGACGCTGCTCCGTGACGTCGCTGAAAACCGCGATGAAGTGCTCGACCTCTCCGCGTTCGTCGCGTACGCTCGTGATGTTCGCTGACTGCACATAGATGTCGCCGTTCTTGCGCCGGTTCCACAAATCGCCGCGCCACATGCCCTTGTCGACCAGTTCCCGCCACAGGGCCTCGTAAAACGCCCGGTCGTGCATGCCCGACTGCAGAATACGCGGTGTGCGGCCTATGGCTTCCTGCGCGCTGTAGCCGGTGGTTTCGGTGAATGCCCGGTTGACTTTGACGATATGCCCCTTGCTGTCGGTGATGATGATGCCTTCCAGGGCATGCTGGAACACGCTTGCCGCGACGCGCTCGGCGTCGAGCAGCTCGCGGGCGCGGTCCATGACGGCGTTGAACGCCTGCGTGGCACGTGCGATTTCGTCGTCGCCCCGCGCCGCGATGCGGTGGGCCGCGAGATTGGTGCCGCGGACGATGCTTTGCAGGCCGCGTGTCAGCTCGGCGAGCGGGCGGCTCACGAAACGGGTGGTCAGCAGATAGATCGGCAGCAGCAGCAGCAATCCTGCCGCGACTGCCGCTGCGCCTACGGTGTACGCGAATGTGCGGCCGGCTTCGTAGACATCGTCGAGTTTCAGTTCCATCGACACCGCACCCACGGTCGAGCCTTCCGGGACGTCATGGCAGGCGATGCAGTTCTTTCCCAGGTAGTCGCGAGTCGCGACGACGGGAAGCAGCGCCGTCAGCGTTTTCTGCCCGCCGTCGTCTTTCAATTCATAACGCGGCTCGCCGCGCTGCAGTACCTCGCGCTCCGCGTCGGTGACGGACAGAGCCGACGTCCTGGGCGGGCCGTACTGCCGGATTACAAGGTCGCCGCGGATGACGCGAAGCCGGCTCACGTTGCGGCTGCGTTCGATCTGCTCAAGAAAGACATGCGACCGGTTTACCGTTCCGGTGATCATCATGCCGGTCAGCCCGGCGATGGTGATCTGATGCACCGATTCCGCAAAATCCTGCGCCTGCTTCAACGCAGTCTCGCGCTGGACGTGAATGGCCCACAGCACGATCGCCGTACACGCGATGGCGATTGCAATCCACACCAGTGCGCTGACGCGCAGCCAGATGCTGAGCCTGTAAAACCGGTCACGCAGCGGCGTGGGCCGTGACGCGACCGCGGAACCGGCAGGTGCGTCGTCGCAGGACGCCAACGGCAATGGAGAAGTGGATGGATTCATGATAGGGGAATCGTGCGTGAGCGGTGCAGGAAGGCCATGAATTCCTCGTTCGGCATGGGGTGCGCGAAGTGAAAGCCCTGCATCACGTCGCAATGCTCCTCGCGCAGATACATGGCCTGCTTCGCCGTTTCGACGCCTTCGGCGACCGTGCCGAGCCGCAGGCTGCGCGATATGCCGATGATCGCTTCTACGATGGCGCCAGCATTGCCGTCGTGCGGCGCATCCTGAACGAACGAGCGGTCGATCTTCAGCGTGTCGATCGGGAAGCGGCGCAGATAGTTGAGGCTGGAATAGCCGGTGCCGAAATCGTCGATGGCCAGGCGCAGCCCCATGTCCTTGATCGCCTTCATGCGGGACGCCGACGTTTCGGGATCGCTCATGAGCATGCTTTCCGTGAGCTCGAGCTCTATGGCGTCGGGCGGGATCCCCACGTCGTCGAGCACCGTGCGTATCACGTGGAGGACGCCCGGATGGCGGAACTGCTGCACCGAGAAGTTGACCGCACATACGAGGTCCGCAAATCCGGCAAGGCGCCAGCGCTTGAGATGCTCGCAGGCAGCCCGCAGGACCCATTCGCCTACCGGGATGATGAGCCCGGTCTCTTCGAGCAGCGGAACGAACGCGACCGGATTTACCGTGCCTTCTTCGCGCTGCCAGCGCAACAACGCCTCGGCGCCGACGATACGGCTGTCGGTCGCCGACACCAGCGGCTGATAGTGCAGGCGCAGCTCCCCGCGTTCCAGTGCATGCCGCAGGCGGCCCTCGAGCGACAGGCGCTCTGCGCTGCGCGCGTTCATGTCGTGCGTATAGAAGCGATACGTGCCGCTTCCCGAGGCGGCGGCCTGGTACATCGCGCTGTCTGCGTTCTTAACCAGCGTTTCGGCGTCCCGCCCGTCGTCCGGATAGACGCTGATGCCGAGGCTTGCCGATATGACAATCTCGTTGTCGTCCAGCGTGATGGGGCGTGACAGCTCCCGAAGCACCTTGTCGGCGATGACTGCGGCGTCGTGCGGGGTGGACAGGTCCGTCAGCACGATGCTGAACGCATCGCCTCCCAGACGGGACGCGCTGTCGCCGCCTCGAATGCAACCGAGCAATCGCTGCGATACCGTGCGCAGCAGCTCGTCACCGGCCTTATGACCCAGCGTTTCGTTTACCCGCTTGAACCGGTCCAGGTCAAGAAAGACGACGGCGACATGCATGCTCGACTGCTGCGCCTGCGTCAGCGCATGGGTGAGCCGGTCGGTGAAGAGCATGCGATTGGGAAGTCCGGTCAGCGTGTCGTAGTACGCAAGAAAATTGAGTTTGTCTTCGACCTGTTTTCGTTGCGTGAGATCCGAGAAGACCGCGACGTAGTTCGTGATTTCGCCGCTCTCGTTACGGATCACGCTGATGGTGAGCCATTCCGGATATTGCTCGCCATTCTTGCGGCGATTCACGATTTCGCCATGCCATTCCCCGTTGGCCATGATGGAGTCCCACATCGCACGGTAGAACTCCGCGCCATGCATTCCCGAGCGCAGGAGATGCGGCGTCTGGCCGATGGCTTCGGCGGTCTCGTAGCCGGTCGTCGACTCGAACGCCTTGTTCACGAGCAGGATGCGGCAGTCGGCGTCCGTGATCATGATGCCCTCGGTGCTATGCTCGAAGACGTGGCTGGCGAGGCGCAGGCGATGCTGCGTATGACGGGTTTCGGTGATATCTTCCGCAATGCCGAGCAGGTACAGCGGCTTGCCGTCCGGACCGTTGATCGGCACCTTGCGCGTGTGAAGAAGGCGGCGTCCTTTCGCGAACGTGTCGATCTCTTCGCATGGGCTGTCGAGGAGCTTGCCGCTTTCGAGAACCTCGCGGTCGCGCGCCGTGAAGAAGTCAGCTTGCGCGCGCGGCCAGAGGTCGTGATCCGTCTTGCCGATGAGTTCCGCGCGCGAACGTCCGAGCAATTCCTCCGCGGCGCGATTGAACCGCACGAAGCCGAGCGTCGCGCTGTCCTTCACGAACACCATGCTGGGCAGGTTTTCGACCACTGAATCGAGAAACGCTTCGGAGCGGCGCAGGGCTTCATCGCTGCGCCGACGCTCGATCACTTCGCCTTCCAGCCGGTCGTTGGCCTCGGCCAGCTCGCGCGTGCGCGCGTCGACCTGCGCCTGCAGTTCCGCGGGCCGCCGCATCAGGTAATGGGTGAACGCCGCGAGCAGCAGTCCCGCAATCGCGGCGAGCAACAGGTCCGCTGTCATGCCGCGGCGCTGAGGCCATCCGAATTTCGGTTCGGCCCGCAATACGAAAACATCGCCGGAGGAAAGCCGCACCGGAGAGATCAGCGGGTCCACAAGGGGTGACGTGCCGCTCGCATACACGATTTTTTCTTCGCTTCGCCCGGGCGCAAGGTGCGAGACGGTGAAGTGGTAATTTTCCGTGAAGCTCCGATCGAGCAGCGGGCTGATCCGCATGTTGTCCATGCGGATCAGCGCGACGACGAATCCCCAGAAGCGCTCCGCTGCGGCATCGCGCGACACGAACACCGGCAGTCTTGCGACGAGCCCGCGACCGCCCTGAACGAGATCCATGGGCGCCGTGATTACCAGCCGCCGATCGTGCACCGCGCGCATGGCATCGCGACGACGCGAGCGGTCGGCAAGGAGGTTGAGGCCGATGGCTTTTTCGTTTCCGACCAGCGGATAGCACTGGGTTACGACGCCATCCGGCGCAAGCTGCAGCGCATCGAGGGCCGGCACGGCGCGCATGATTTCGGCGGCGATCGCCTCGAAATCCTGCAGGCGGCCGCGTTGTCTGACGATGGCGCCGACGATCGCCGGCACGGCGACGGAGCGGTCGATCCGCCGTTGCAACTCGTCCGCGTGAAAGGCCACTTCCTTCGCGATCATCTCGCGCTGATCTTCGGCGTCGAGCCGGTTGCGCTGTTCGATATAGCCGTATACCGGAATGATGAAGGCCGCGGCCGCCAGTATTGGCGCAAAGACAGCGAGGACCGCGCGCGCGTGCCGGGTGAGGTGGATGCGGGGCGCGCTCACCGTCGCGCATCCGCCGATGCGCGTGGGCGAAACGCCGTCAGCACATAGGCTGCGATGGCATCGACTTCGTCGGGCTTCAACACATGCTTCCACGCCGGCATGGCGCTGCCCGGTACGCCGTTGCGGATCGCTGCGATGAGGCTGCGAGGGGTCGTCCGCTGATGGAAGGTCTCGGTCGTGAGATCGCGCGGGTGCGGTTCGAGGAAAGTGCCGATCCAGTTGCGTCCGGTGCCGTCGGCGGCGTGGCAGAACGAGCAGCTCTTCTGGAACAGCGCCTCGCCGCGCGCTACGCGCTCCGACGCGCCGTCGATCGCCGGCGCATGATCGTGCCGGTCATAAGGGCCCGCTGAGGCCGCAGTGTGAAGCGGCGGAAGCCCAGTGCGGCCGTGGAGCGCCGTCGCATAGCGATGACAGCCGGCGCATGCGTCCCGGTTGGGCGGGTACGAAACCGCCTGCAGCTCCCAGGTCGCGCCGTGATCGTTCACGCGCGACCGGTCGTGGCAGCTTATGCAGGTGCTCATGAACAGCCGCCGGCCGGCGAGCTGCTCCTCGCTCAGGTCGGAAGCCGGCGTGTCGATCGGCAGTTCGCCGCGAGCGAACGGAAACGCGCTGCGGTAACGCTCATGGTCGGGCCAGCCGTTTTCGGCGGTGTGATACCGCGTATTTTCCGCGCGGCGCCGGACGAATTCGTCATGTACGAAGGCGGCGACGGCGTCAATCTCCTCGTCGGTGAGCGTGCGACCGAATGACGGCATCGCCGTGCCGGGACGTCCGTGCCTGACCACCGCTGCGATGTCCTGCGGCTTGAGGCGCGCCGAATCGCCCGCGGTGAAGTCGCGTGGTGCCGGAGAGATGAAGGTCGCGGCGAGCGTGCGAGCGTTGCCGGAATAGCCGTGGCAGTAATAGCACCGGAAGTTGTACACCTGACGGCCCGCATCGAGCTTCGCTTGAGCGGGTGCGTCGTTCGAGGCGTGATCTGCCGGACGCGCGCATGCGCCCAGCAGCAGGATGCAGATGACGAGTGCTATGCGATTCATGGGCGCCGGCTCACGCGATCAGCAGGTGCAATATAGGCTCGAAACACGTGCTCTGCCACGTCGGCGATCTGCTGATCGGTGAGGACTTTGTTCCAGGCCGGCATCTCCGTTCCCGTCTTGCCGTTGGCGACCGCGGCAAAGAGCGCAGGACGATTGAATGCCGTGCGCGCCTCGGCGGTGGTGAAGTTGCGCGGTCTGGGCTGGATGAAATACGCACGCGGGCCAGCGCCGTCGCCCGATGCGCCATGACAGGTTGCGCAGTTGGCGGCGTAGAACCGGGCGCCGCGTCCGGCGTTTCCGACCAGCCCGTTCGGCAGCGGCAGGGACATGTCGACCGGATTGCCCGGAGCGGCTGCGGTGCGTCCGGCTGGTGCGGCGCCGTGCGCCGACGTTCCTGAGATGGTCGGTTGAGCGGCAAGCAGGGTATTTCGTATGTATTGTGCGACGGCGTCCACATCGCTTTGTGGCAGCCGAGACAGGGCGCCGGAGGTGAGGCTGCTGTGAGGATTGCTCGCGAGCGTGCTCGTGAGACGCTCGCGAGTGAGTTCGGGCTGGGCGACGCGAAACGCGCGCGGCCCTTTATCGTGAGTGCCGCTGCCCTGGCCGCGATCGCCATGACACTGCGCACACGTATGGCCATAGACGAGGCGCCCGCGCGCCAGCACAGGATCGCGGGCAGTGCGCACGAAGGTGTTTCGCAGGTAGTCGACCACCATCTCGATTTCAGTCGGGGCGAGTTGCGCACTCCAGCCCGCCATCGCGGTGCCGGGGCGTCCATCCTTGACCACGGCGATCATGTATTCGCGCGTGAGTCGCGAAGCGACTGCGGGATCGGTGAAGTCGCGCGGTGGAGGCACCAGGCTCGCGCTCGCGCGGCTGCGTCCGTCGCCTTTGTCACCGTGGCATACGGAGCAATAGTTGTGATAGAGGGTCGCGCCGTCTCTCGGCTTGCGCAGCGCATCGGCGAAGGCCGTGTTGCCGTGCGCGGCACCGATGATGAAACCCGTAGCGAGCATGACAATGGAACGCCACGGCAGCGCTGCGCGCAGCATCGATCCCACGTCTGTCATGCATGTCCCCCTTGGATTCTTGTAATGCGTCGGACACCATACGCAAGATCTGCGCCAAGTGTCTGGCACAGTGTTTGCTAACCGTTGCTGCCGCAGGTTCCCGGGGTCGCACGTTATTCGTGCAGTGAAGGCGTCGGCCTGTTCATACCATTCATTTAGGGGGGTTATACATGGTGTCACGCAGAGCGGTGTTTGCAGTGATTGTGGCTACGATGTTCGGGGCTGGCGCCGCGGTGGCGGCGGACGGCAAGGCGTTGTATACGCAGACATGCGCGGCATGTCATGCATCCGGCGTTGCCGGCGCACCGAAGCTCGGCGACAAGGCGGCGTGGGTATCGCGCGTCGCGGCAGGCAATCAGGCGTTGCTCGCATCGGTGCTGAAGGGCAAGGGCGCCATGCCGCCCAAGGGCGGCAACGCGTCGCTCTCCGATGAAGACGCAAAAGCCGCCGTCGACTACATGGTAAGCGCTGTGAAATAGTCGTTCGTGTATGCGGCGGACCGAGGCAACGTCCTGGTCCGCCTCCTTGTCTCGCTGTGCGGGTGGAGGATGCGTCATGGATGAGGCTGCAGCATTCCCGAGAATGAATATCCGGGCGCTCGTGCTCGCGTTCATTATCGGGCTGCTCGTGTCGTGCGCACAGGCGCCGCAGTCGCCGGACAAGACTAGTGGAAAACTGTTGGCGTACCCGCCGCCGCCGGAAGAGCCGCGGCTCGTGTACGAGCGGAGCATCTACACGAGCGCCGACGTTGTCGCGGACGAAGCGGTTTCGGAATTCCGTCGCATGGTCACGGGCGAAGCGAGAAGCGGCGAAGGGCTTGCCAAACCTTATGCGGTTGCCGTGCGGCAGGGGCGCATCTACGTCTCAGACTCGGTGGAGCGGTTCATCAAAGCCTTCGATATTCCTACGGGAAAGTATTTCCGCATCGGCGTGGAAGAACCCGGGCAGCTGACCAAGCCGCTGGGGATCGACGTGGATGAAGCGGGCAATCTGTACGTGGCGGACGCGACGGTGAAAGCTGTTGTCGTTTACGACAAGGACGGCAAATTCCTTCGCAAGATCGGCGGCCGCAAGAACTTCGAGCGGCTCACGAGCGTTGCGGTGGAACCCAAAGGCGATCGTGTCTACGTCGTCGACATCGGCGGCGTGAACTCCGAAGAGCATCGCGTGCGCGTTTTCGACGCCGTCAACGGGAATCATCTGTTCGATATCGGCAAGCGCGGCAAGGAAAACGGCGAATTCAATCTGCCGCGCGACGTCGCCGTCACCAAGGACGCGATCTACGTCGTAGACGGCGGGAATTTCCGCGTGCAGGCGTTCGATCGACAGGGCAAATTCCTCCGCAGCTTCGGCAGCGTCGGCCGGCAGTACGGGCAGTTTGCACGACCGAAGGAAATTGCGGCCGACCATGATGGAAATCTTTATATCGTGGATACGGCGTTCGGCAATTTCCAGATCTTCGACGGGCAGGGTCAGCTGCTGTTGTTCGTGGGCGAGCGTTCGGAGCGCGACGGCCCCGGGAAATACATGCTGCCCTCGGGGATCTCCGTCGACGAGGATGGGCGCGTGTACATGGTCGATCAATGGTTCAAGAAAATAGACATCTATCGCCCGGCGCACATGAAAGCGACCGACGGCAAGCTCGTGCGCAAAAGCGGACCGGGGACGCCTGCGAAGTAACCGCAGGAGGCGGCCGGCCGTCTCAGTGTCGGGAAATTTTCTCTGATTTGAGAAGAAAGGGGCGGGAGAACATGAGAACTACGTCGTACACCGATTATGCCTTTCTCATCGAATAGCTTTCTTTCCTGGGGTACATCGTCCCGGTGAAACGCCCCGCTCGCGGGGCGTTTTCGTTGGAGGGGGTAAGGCCCTGACCGGCATTGTGGCGTCCAACTGGCACAGATGATGCAGTAGCTACCGGCGAGTTGCGGCGGAGGACCAAGGGATACCGCGACGGGTTACCGACTATCATCTTACGGAGAGCGACAATGTTGCTTGCGACAATAACGAAATGTCTCCGCATCGCGCCGCGCGCTTCAGGTGCTTTGGCGCTCGCACTGGCGACCCTGATGTGCGGCATACCCTATGCCATCGGCGGCATTGCGAATACCAGACACAATCTGAGCTCCACCGGCAACGTCAACAACGTGCGGGCCACTGCCGGAACCGACGAAATCTGCGTCTTCTGCCACACGCCTCACGCGGCTGTGGCGGCGGCACCGGCGCCGCTGTGGAACAAGAGTGTGCCGGCGGCGGGTGGCTATACGACCTACGCCACGCTCAATTCCACGACGATTGACGGTACGTTCACCACGGTGGGATCGGTGTCGCTCGCCTGCCTGTCGTGTCACGACGGCACGCAGGCGATGGACAACATCATCAACGCGCCCGGTTCGGGCGGCTACAATGCAACCGGCGGCGGTGCACTCGGTCTGTCCTACACGTGGTCGAGCGGCTCCGTCCTCGGGCGCGTGGACATAGATGGCAAGATGACCAACGCGGCCACGACCCTGACCATGCTGGGCACCGACCTCAGCAACGATCATCCGATCGGCATTCAGTACTGCGGCGGCGGACCGACTTCCACGGCGCCGGCGACAGCCTGCAAAGGTGCGATCGACTTCAAAGCGCCTTCGAATGCAACGATTAACGGCAATGTCGTCTGGTGGGTGGATACGGCCGTGGGTGTTGCAAACACGCGCGAGAAGTCAGACATCATGCTTTATTCGCGGGCGTTCGGCGCCGCGACGTCGCCTTCGGTCGAATGCGCAAGCTGCCACGATCCTCATGTCGAAGGCGGGATCGGAAACGCAGGCGCGACGTTCCTGCGGGTTTCGAACACCGGAAGCGGCGTATGTCTCTCGTGCCACATCAAGTGATCCGATAGGGCCGCAGCGGGTCAGCGCGTCGGCGCTGGCCCTTTTTTTTCGAAGGATGCGATGAAAAAGACCGGAAGCAGGAGCGCAGCCACACTGTTCGCGGTACTGTCATGCCTGTGGTCCACGACATATTCCGCGACGGCCGGTGCCGCTGTCGAAGTCGCAGCGCTCAACGAGGCGACAGTGGCCGTGGTGGACGGCACGGAGATCAACGCCGCGGAATACGACGCGACGTTCGCCTTGGCGGCCCGGCAGAAGTACTACCATCGCCAGCCGCCCGAAGAGAATCTCATGCAATTCAGGCGCGAAGTGGCGGACAGCCTGGTGAATCGCATCCTGCTGCTGCGTGAGGCGGATCAGCGGGGCGTACAACCCGATGCAGACAAGATTGCCACGACGCTCGCAGCGTACGACCGGAATTACAAGGACAGTGAGCAGTGGCGCGAGAAGCGCGAACAGATGCTGCCCCTGCTGCGCGATCGTCTGGAGCAGCAGAGCCGGCTGGAGCAACTGGAGAAGAACGTGCGCGACACGGGAACGCCGAGTGAAGCCGAGTTGCGTGCGTATTACGAGGGCCATGCGCCGCTGTTCACGCAGCCGGATCGGGTACGCGTCGCGCTGATCCTGCTCAAGGTCGATCCGTCGTCACCAGGTGCTGTCTGGGAACAGGCTCGCGAAGAGGCGGTGGGCATCCGGGCGCGGATCGCCAAAGGCGCGGACTTCGACGCGCTCGCCAGGCTCCATTCAGCGGACCCCTCCGCTGACAAAGGCGGAGATCTGGGCTATCTGCACCGCGGCATGATGCCCGCCGCAGTCCACGAGGAAGTCGACAAGCTGCAGGACGGAATGGTCTCCGAGCCCATCACGCTGCTCGAAGGAGTTGCATTGATGAAAGTCATCGATCGCGCCCCGTCGAGACTGATGCCCTTCGACGAAGTACGTGAGCGTGTCACCGACTTGTGGCGTCGTACCAACGCCGATCGCCGCTGGACCGAATTCATTACGCAATTGCGTGCACACGCGACGATACTGGTCAGCAAGAGCCGCTTTCCCGATTACCTAACCGCGACCGCATCTGTTTCGGGGAAGTAATCAGCGGACGAGGAAACAAATTGCCAAGAGGAGTGCGGTGTGTGAGTACGGGCGCTGCGGCCGGATATGGCCGGCTGGCGTTGTAATCAGATGGCTGCTCATGATCGCACAGGTTGCGTATCCGTTGCCTACTGCTGCTGCGGCAGGCGTTCCACCTCAGGGTAGCGGCGAGAGCGGCGCGCAGCAGGCCACGGAGCCCCGCTGGGAATTTCCACCTGTTCGCTGGGGGGGCAGCCTGGTGAACGAATTCCGTCAGCAGCGTGCAGACGATCAGGCGAAGCGCCGTCAGATCGTGGACATCGTGAACATGCGCGTGGGCAGCTATGTGTGGCAGCCCTGGTTTGCACAAGTGGCGGGCGGCGCGAGCCTCCTGACGAGCAGGGAACATGCAGATTCCAGCGGGGCTTCCGGGGGACCTCAGAGCGGCCGTTCGAGTTCGGCGACCGGCAACGGCACGCTTGCGCTCTTTCCGTCCAGCCGGTTTCCGTTCCAGGCGCTGTTCGACGTGAGCGATAGCCGCGCGAGCGGCGAACTGACGCGCAGTGATTTCACTAGCACGCGCCTCGGGTTGCGGCAGAACTATCAGACGTTGAGGGGTGACGCAAACTACACCGGAAGTTACGACCGCAGCACGCTGCGGTCGTCCGGATTCGGCACCGACACGGTGGACGTGTTTGCCGCGGGCATGGCGAAACAAGCGGGCGAGCATACGTACGACATCACCGGCAGCCGCACGCGCAATCAGCGCGCCCGCAACGGCGAGGGCTCGCTACTCAACCGGGTGTCGGGGCGACACAGCTACCGGCCCGAGCCCACACTGTCGGTGGAATCGCTCGCGAGCCTGAGCACTTCCGATTTCCGTCTCGCGAACAGTAGCGGCACGTTCTCCGAGACTGCGACGCGTTTTCTGCAACTGAACACGTTTGCCACCTGGCGTCCCGAGGAAGGCGATCCGCTGTTCGTCACGGGCGGCGGGCGCGTGTTCCAGTCGGTGTTGCAGACCAACGGTGCCGAGTCCGAGTCGCGCTCGTTGAACGGGTACGTTTCAGCCAATTACGCCGTAAATCGCAATCTCAGCGTGGCCGGAAGCGCGAGCGTGGCGCAGGCGACGGCTGCGGGATCGAGTTCGCTCTTTAGCAGCCAGACCGGAACGGTTACGTATCTGCCCGACATGCGGCAATTCGGCGATTACATCTACACTCAGAACTTGACGGCGACGGTGGCGAACCAGACTGGCGGGCGCGAGGGCGGACGCCAGAACGCGGGGGGGCAGGCGGGGCATACTGTGACGCGCTCGTTCGGCGTGCGCGAAAATTCCGTGGTTTCGGTGAGCCTCGGACAGAATTTGGCCAGCAATTACGATACTGCCACTGCCGCTTCCGAGACGCTCGCGCATAACGCCACAATGTCATGGCGGCTGTCGCCGTCGTCGGTCGCGACGACGTATTTCGGCATCACCGCGCTCGACTCGCGTACCCGAGGCCACAACCAGAACGAATTCCAGCTCATCAACGCGCAGGCGACGGGGCAGATGCAGTTCGGGCGCTATGCCTACGCGGGGGCGAATCTGACGACGCAGGGGACGCGGCAGCAGATGCCGTCGGCCCCGGCGGCGCCTTTCAATTGGAATACCAACGGCAACCTCAATTACCAGCACGTGCGCGCGTTCGGCGTCGCCGGGCTGCGCTATTACGCGTTCTACAGCATCAACGAAACCCAGTACCGCACGCGCCTGCAAGGTGACATCAACGCGCCACGGGACCGGGTGAGCCAGGCGTTCGAGCAGCGCCTGCTGTACAACATCGGGCGCGTGGAGGTCAGGCTGACCGCGCGTGTTGCGATCATCGAGGGTGCACGCAATTCGCTCATCTTTCTTCGCGTGAGCCGTCAGATCGGCAACTTCTGAAATGGAAATGGGGAACATATTGCAATGGCGATGAAGAACATCACAACACTGCTGTTTGGTGTGGCGCTCGCACTGGTCGCCCAGGCGCTCACGCCGAAAGACGCGCGCGCGGAGTACGGCGACGTCGTGATCAACAATTACTCGGACGCGGCCGGAATGAGACCTGCCGTCTTTCCGCACTGGTTTCACCGCGTGCGTTTCCGCTGCAAGGTGTGCCACACGGATCTCGGCTTCAAATTCAAGGCGGGCGGCAACGAGATCAGCATGCTGAAGATCATCGACGGGCAATTCTGCGGCGCCTGTCACAACGGCCAGATTGCCTGGTCCGTCGAGAACTGCGATCTGTGCCATTCCGGCAAACCGGGCACGGCCACGCAGGTGCACGAGAGCACGACCCAGAAACTGGCGGAGCCTGCAGCCGCGGCTGCGGTGCGGAAGTAGGAGGCGGATATGACATACCGTAACACCAGCACCGCCATGAAATATCTTTTGCTGGCGTCAATGTTCGCTCTGGCGCTGCCGGCTGCGGGTCAGGACAAGAATGCCGCAGGCAAGGCCGTGTTCGACAAGAGCTGCGCCCTGTGTCATGTCCCGGGGATCGCGGGCGCGCCGAAAGTTGGCGATGCCGCGGCATGGGCGGGCCGAGTGCGGGAGGGTATCGCGACCCTGTACCGCAGCGCGCTGCAGGGGACGTCCAAGGGCATGCCGGCTAAGGGCGGAAATCTGGGTCTCGCCGAGGCGGACGTGAAAGCGGCGGTCGATTACATGGTTGCCGCTGCCGGTGGCGCATCGCGCGCGCCGTCCGCTGCGGCGCCCGCGGACAAGCGGCCTGCGGTCGCGCTACAACCGCCGTCAGTGCTTGCGGTCGCACCGGTACCCGGCCGGCCGGCTGCTGCGCCGGTGGTGGCGACCGAAGCACCGGCTGCTGTGGCCACTGCGGCCGGTGGATCGCACGACCCCAATTCGTTCAATCGTCTGCTCGCGCCGCCGTCCGCGCGTAATCTGCCGCCGCCCGCAGACGGCATACACGACCCGGATAATGCAGGCACTCATTCACTGCAGCCGCCGCTCGTGTCTTTCGAACGCCTGCCGCGCAGTGCTGCGGGCAACCGGGTGGACTGGGTCGCGGCGCTCGGCAAGGAGGGCATACGGCCGCGCTGGGATATCGCAGATCCCAAGGGCATGCCCATGGTGATGGATCTCAACATCGTGCGCGAGGTGAAGGGATCGATGCCGGACGTGGTGTATCCGCACAAGCAGCACACCGAGTGGCTGGATTGCTCCAACTGCCATCCGTCGATATTCATTCCGCAGAAGGGCGCGAACCAAATCAGCATGGCTTCGATACTGCTGGGCAAGCAGTGCGGCGTCTGCCACGGCAAGGTCGCGTTCCCGGTTTCGGAATGTCGGCTCTGCCATTCCAAAAAGAAGGACATGCCGGTGCGCGCCAGCCATGCCGCCGCTGCGACAGAGGTAAAACAATGAGGGCAGCGGCGAGCATACTGTGCGCGCTGTCTCTCAGCGGCCCGCTGAGCTACGCGGCGCAGGCGGGCAACGACGCTGCGGCACGCCGGGCGGTCGAACAGAAGGCGCTGCTGGTGCAGCGGCTGCTTACTGATTCGCCCGCGGCAAAGCGCATCAGCGAAAGCGGCAACGAAGAGGCGCGCAGCCACTTCGCAGCCGCCGCGCAGCACCAGTCTCGCGCGGATGCGGCGTTGCAGGCGGGCAACGTACCCGATGCCGACGCGCAGCTCAACGAAGCGCTGTGGATGATCGGAAAGGCGCGGCAACTGGTGCCCGATTCGATGAAGCGCATCATCGAGCACCGCTTCCGCTACGCACAGCTGCTCGCGAGCGTGGAGTCCATGGAACACGCCTATCGCGGCCATTTACAGCGCCTGAACCAGGCCCCTGCGCAGGACGTCTCGTGGGTCAAGGTCGCACGCATGATGGAGCAGGCGAAGACGTACCGGACCGCGGAGCAGTTGCCCCAGGCCAATCGAGAACTGCTCAACGCGCAAAGCGCGCTACTCGCTGCGCTCGGCACACTGCTTAAAGGGGTCACGCTCGATTACACGCCACGCTTCTCGCAGACCTCCGATGAATTCGGGTTCGAGTTGACACGCCACGACAGCTACGCCGAACTCGTTCCGATCGCCCTCTCGGAACTGAAGCCTTCCGAGACGGCGCGCAAGGCGGTGCAGCGCCACGTCGAGTCGAGCCGGGGTCTCAAGCACCAGGCGCAGCAGTTGGCAGCGGCGAAGAATTACGACGGCGCGCTAAGAACGATACGGACCGGGACCGACGAATTGCAGCGCGCGCTGCAATTGGCCGGCGTGGTCGTGCCGCAGCAGCTCACCAAGCAGTGAGGAGGATGCAATCATGACTTTGAATTTACGCAACGGATACCTGTTCTTGTGCCTTGCCTTGTGCGCGGCGGCTCCCGTAGCGGCGCAGGCGCCGGCTGCGCCGCAGGCCAAGGTCGATCGCGATCAGTTGCAGCGCCGTCTGGGGGCGGTGCACACGCTCATCGAAAAATCCACGGCGGCGCGCCAGATCGAGGCGAGCGGAGAGGTGCGCGCGATCGAGAAGCGCGAGCAGGCGCGCAAAGTCCACCGTGAAGCGCAGCAGGCGTACGACGCGGGCGATTTTGTCCGCTCCTCGCGCCTGCTGCCGGAGGCGAGCGTCCGGATGTTCGAGGCGGTGAGGCTCGCTGCGCCGGAGCAGGTCGCCGCGAGCAAGGCGCGCACCGACTTCGAGGCCCGTGCGGAGAGCGTGAAATCGCTGCTCGCAGCGCAAAAGCGCATCAGCGCGGAAAAGGGCGAGGCGGCAGGTGGCGTCGAGACGACGCGTGAAATCGAGCGTGCCCTCGCCGAGGCAGAGCACCTGGCGACGAGCGACATCGCGTCCGCGCGCATCGCGCTGGACCGGGGCTACCTTGTGGCGAAAGCGGCCATCGGCTCGATGCGCAGCGGCGACACGCTGGTACGCTCGCTCAATTTCGCCACGCCACAGGAGGAGTATCACTATGAGCTGGACCGCAACGACACCCATCTCATGCTGGTGCAGGTGTTGCTGAAAGACAAAGGCGGACTGCCGGCGAGCCAGCAGTACGTGGAAAACGCCCGCGGCCTGCGCTCGCAGGCAGAGGCGACCGCGGGGCGCGGCGATCACGCCGCCGCCATCCATCTGCTGGAGGATTCCACGCGCGAACTGGTACGGGCCATTCGCGGAGCCGGCGTGTTCATTCCGGGATAACGACGCATGGAACGGGCATGGCAGCGCGCACGAAGCGCATCCCGCTACCTGTGGATCGCCGTGCTCGTCCTCAACGCCGCGCTCGCGGCCGATGTGATCCGCCACTGGCCGCCGCTCAGGCAGGACGGCGTGCACGATCCGAAGAACCCGGGACTCAAGCTGCTGCAGGAACCGCATGAAGCGCTGTCGAAGCTGCCGCCCAACGACGCCGGCAACCTGGTCGACTGGATCAGGGCGATCGACGGCGGGCACATCAACCCGCGCACCAACATCAAGCCCGAAACGAACGTGCGTGTGCTGGACCGCGATGTGCTGCTCAATCTGCGCGGCAGCACGCCGATCGTGCGCTTTCCGCATCGCGCGCATACCCTGTGGCTGGATTGCAGCAATTGCCACGACGCACTGTTCAAGCCGGTCGCGGGAGCGAACAAGCTCAGCATGGAGGCGATGCTGCAGGGCGAGCAGTGCGGCGTCTGCCACGGCGCGGTCGCGTTTCCGCTCACCGAATGCAACCGCTGCCACAGCGTGCCGCGCACGAAGGACGCCGCGGCGCGCGGGGAAGGATCGCGGCCGTGAAAATGCGCCATGCTGTCGCGATCGTGCTCGCGGCATGTTTTGCGACGGCGCCCGCGCAGGCCGAGTACGGCGACGTGGTGATCAACAAGCGGTCGGAGAAAAACGGCATGCGTGCGGTCGTTTTTCCGCACTGGTTCCATCGCATACGCTTCCGCTGCAAAGTGTGCCATCATGAGCTGGGTTTCAAGATGCGCGCCGGCGCCAACGAGCTGTACATGGCCGACATCATCGAGGGCAAATTCTGCGGCATGTGCCACAACAATCAGACGGCATGGGGCGTCGAGCGCTGCGATCTGTGCCACAGCGCGCGTCCCGGTCTGAAGAGCGGCATTTACGGGGGACATCAGACTTCGGGGCCCGGACGATGGTGAAGCGCGAGCGCTGGTCGTTGCTCGTCCTAACCGGCATGCTCGGCGCGTGCGCGTGGGGCAACGGTGTGTCGCGCGCACCGTCGCCTGCTCTCATCAGCCGGTCGCTGCAGCCCGTGCTCACGCTGGCCGGCGCGCGTCTTGCGTTGCCCGACGGCACGGGCCTGCCGCTGCCGCACTTCGCGCCCGCACCCTATACGCGGTTCATCAGCCCCGTCGCCGCTGCTGCCGGTGGTCCGGACTATTACGTGGCCGACGCGGGGGCAAGCCGTATTTACCGTTACGATCCGGCGATGGATGCGATGACCGTGGTGCCGGGGATAGCCGCACGCACCGATACGCGGCTGTTCGTCGGCCCCGATCTATCGCTGTTCGTCGTCGAGCCGGGTGCGCGCCGCGTCGGGCGCTATTCCCGCGACGGGCGGCTGCTGGCCGCCTATGCCGATGTGCTGAATCTCGCGCATCCGGTGGCCGCAGCATGGGACGAGCGGCGCGGGCGACTGCTCGTTGCCGACCGGATTTACAATCAGCTGATGGCGTTCCAGGGCGTAGGCCGCGCAGCTTATGTCATTGCGCTGCGTGGCGACGAGCGCCACGGCGTGCGTTCCATCGCGGATATCGCAATCGGCGCGCGCGGCATCTATCTCTCCGATCCGGTGTGCCGCTGCATTGCGGTGGCGACCGACGACGGGCGCGTGGTGGCGACCTTCGGCCATAATGTCATCGGGCAGCCAGGTGCGCTTGCGGTGGATGATCACGAGCGAATCTACGTGGCGGATGTCTTCACGCATACCATACGCATCTTCTCCGGCGTGCGTGAAACGGAGCAGATCCCGGCGTCTGCGCTCGGCATGGTGCAGGTGAGCGATCTTTCCACGCAGCGCGATATGCTGGTCGTTGCGGACGCCGCCGGTGCGAAAGTGATGGTCCTGCGGCTGGCGCCGCCCGCGGCAGGCGGAGGGGACTGAAGCATGCGCAGACTGACGCCCCTGCCTGCGCTCGGCGCACTCGCGTTGAGTGCGGTCATACTCGCCGGGTGCGCTACGGAGCAAAAGCGGGTGCTGCACTTCGGCATGCAGGAAGCACCGGAGGGGAAATCGCTCGTATGGCCGGCGCCGCCCGACGTCCCGCGCTACCTTTACGCGGGCGAATTGACGGGCGAAGCCAATTTTCGCACGCCGGAGCGTGAGGCAGTCGACGGTGTGGCGAGTTTTTTCCGGTGGGCAGTGGGCCTGATTCTCGGCGAGAAGCAGCCGGTGACGCTCCAGCGGCCGCAAAGCGGAGCGGTCGACGAGAGCGGCCGCATCTACGTGACCGACATGAGCCGCCAGGCGGTGTTCGTGTTCGACCCGCAGGCCGGGGAACTGCTCGTCTGGGACAAGGCCGAAGGCCTCGCCAATTTCGCCGGTCCCGTCGGCATCACCGTCGGCTTTGGCGGCAGGATCTACGTGGCGGACGCGGAACTCGGCATCGTTGCGAGTCTCGATCGCGACGGCAATCCGGGACAGAGCATGGGACGCGGCGTGCTCAAGCGCCCGACAGGGCTTGCCTATGATCCACTGCGGCAGCGGTTATATGTAGCCGATACTTATGCGCACGACATCAAGGTTTTCGACGCTGCAGGCAAGCTCGTGCGCACGCTCGGGCGCGCCGGCGAGGAGAGCGGCGAGTTCAACTATCCTACTTATCTTGCGTTCGCGAAGGGGCGGCTTTACGTCACGGACGCACTGAACGCCCGTATCCAGATATTCGGCGGCGAGGGGCCGGAATTCGAGCAGAAATTCGGCTTGCGCGGACTGTACGTCGGTAACCTCGTGCGGCCCAAGGGCGTTGCGGCCGACAGCGACGGCAATGTCTACGTGATCGAGTCGTACTACGATCATCTGCTCATCTTCAACGCGGCAGGCCGTTTCCTGATGCCGATCGGCGGCGTTGGCACGCAGACCGGAAAGTTCTATTTGCCGGCCGGCGTGTGGGTGGACAATCGCAACCGGGTATTCGTGGCCGACATGTTCAACGGACGCGTCGTGGTATTTCAGTACCTGGAGGTCGGCGGATGAGAGGCAGCCGCATCGTCGCCGTCATGCTCGCGTTCGCACTTGCCGCCGGCGCCGCGGGCGTTCGGGGCGGGCGTGTCGCGGACGTGCGCAACACCAAGCACAACCTGTCGGTGGCCTCGTCCGGGACGGTCAAGGCAACCAGCGAAACGCAGGTGTGCGTGTTCTGCCACACGCCGCATGCGGCCTCGCCGGGCGTGACGCCGCTGTGGAACCGTGCGCTGTCGAACACGACGTACACCGTCTACACATCCTCTTCGCTTGACGCCAATGCGATTCAGGGCGCGCTTGATCAGCCGGGAGGCAGTTCCAAGCTCTGTCTGTCGTGCCATGACGGTACGCTCGCGATCGGCAACGTCAACGTCCTGAGCGGCAGCGGGTCGGCCACGACGCAGGGTTCCATGGCCATTTCCATGTCCGGCACCGGAGTGGGGGGGGCGATGCCGGGCGGCGCCGGCGCGACCACCGGTTTCACGCGCAATCTCGGCGTGACGCTCACCAACGATCATCCGATCTCGGTGAGTTATACCAGCGCCCTGAGCACGCGCGACGGCGAATTGCGCGGCGTTGACGCGAGCCAGCGCTGGCGCCCGGGCGTGGGCGATGTCCTGGGCGTGCGCAGCTCGGGGTTCAGTCCGCGGCTGCCGCTGGAGCCGACCGGTGCCGGGCGCACCGGGCAGGTGCAGTGCGCCACCTGCCACGATCCGCACATACGCGAGACGGATGCGACCAAGGGCAACCAGAAATTCCTGCGCCAAAACCGTTTCCAGGAGATGCCGCCCGCGCCGACTTACGATGCGGTGAACGACATCATCTGTCTGGCGTGCCACGACAAGAACGGCCTGAGCGGATCGTGGGCGTATTCCGCGCATGCCAATCCGCTCGTCGCAACACCGGCGTACACCGCCACCGCAGCGACACAGCGCGAATTTCCGGCGAACATGCCCGTATGGAAGACGGCGTGCCTGAATTGCCACGACACGCACACCGTGCAGGGGGCGCGCCGGCTGCTGCGCGAAGGCACCGACAGCATCGCCGTGCCGAAATCCGGCGGCAACGCGGCGCTGGAGCAGACCTGCTACCAGTGCCATACCGACGTCGCCTCCAGCATCGTCACGCCGGGCACTACGGTGCCGAACATCAAGGCTGATTTCCAGTTGCTGCGTCGTATGCCGATCGCATCCGCGGAGCAGGCCGCCGGTGCGGAGGTGCATGATATCGGCAGCGGCTACAGCGATGCGGGGTTCGTGGACTGCACCACCGCGAGCAACCGCTGCGGCGCCGACTTCGTCGAAAGCCGCACGCGCCTGGGCGTGAACAACCTCACCAACCGTCACGCCGAGTGCACCGACTGCCACAATCCCCACCGCGTGGTGAAGTTCAGGTCCTTTGCCGGCAATCCGGCGGGCAGCATTTCGGGGACGCCGGACGCAGCCGGCACGCATGCGCATACGGATGCCGCAGGCTATACCCACAGCAACATCGCTTCAGGCGTGCTGCGCGGCGCATGGGGCGTGGAGCCGGTGTACTCCAGCGCGTCATTTGCGAGTCTGCCGATCAGCTATATCGTCAAGCGCGGCGATCCGGGCAACAGCGCCGACACGACCGTGGCCGCGGCGTATGTGACGCGCGAGTACCAGATCTGTCTGAAGTGCCATTCCGACTACGGATACAGCGACAACAATCTCTATCCGACGGGCAATCGCCCTCTGCTCGCCGCGCCGGGAACGCCCTCGGGGACGAACAACCTGACCCAGTACACCAATCAGGCGAAAGAATTCCAGGCGCCGTCCACGCACAAGGGCGAAGTGACGACCACCGATTCCGGCGCGGCGGCGGCATACTCAACCAACAACCATCGCTCATGGCATCCGGTGATGGATGCGACCGGGCGCACACCCGCCGTGCGCGGCGGCCTGAGCGCGTCCAACTGGCTGTTGCCGTGGAGTAACGGCGTCGGCAGCCACACCATGTACTGCTCCGACTGTCACGGTTCCAACGTGACTTCCGCAACTTCGGTAATTCCCGACGGGGGCGAGAACGGCAATCCGTGGGGGCCCCACGGCTCGAACAACGATTTCCTGCTGAAAGGCCTGTGGAATACGGCGACGGGCACCGGGCAGCAGACCAACGGCCTGTGCTTCAAGTGTCACGATTACAACATCTACACCGGACAGACGGCCACGCGCACCGGCTTCTGGATCGTTGCCGACAGGAGCGCGGGCAACGACGGACACGCGGTCCACCGCAACAAGATCAGCGGCACCATCATCAAGTGCAACTGGTGTCACGTCGCAGTGCCTCACGGCTGGAAGAACAAGGCGTTTCTGGTGAACCTCAACGACGTCGGTCCGGAAGCGGGACAGCCGGCCGGCACCGAGATGCGAAAAAATACAACGGCCGCCTACAATCAAGGCCCGTACTACATGAACGCGATGCTGAAGATCCTCAACTTCAAGCCGAGCGGCCAATGGGTGCACACCGACTGCGGCTCGCGCGGCGGCACCGGCGGCGGCAACGGCCTTACAGGACGCGACTGGATGCGCGGTGGCAGCGAATCGTGCAGCAATCCGCCATGAGCGCAGAGGCGAGCATTCCCCGGCCGAATGCGCGGGAGGCCGGCGCGCACGCCGGCCGGGGGAAATCATCGGAAGTCCGGTGGTGGACGAGGGCGCTTGCGGCGCTCGCATCGCTCAAGCTCACGCTGGCGGTGATCATCGCCTTCGCGCTGGCGCTCACGATGGTCTATCTCCTCAACGTCGAATCATCGTGGCCGATTGCGGTGCCGCTTGCCGCATTCGCGGTGAATCTTGCGGCGGCGGTCGCGACGAACGGCGTGTTTCGCCGCCAGACGGCGCTGCTGGTGTTCCATCTGTCGCTGATTGCGATTGTGCTGTTGATCGCGGCAGGCCGACTCACCTACCTGCGCGGTGAAGCGGAAGTATCGGTGGGGGCGGCTTTCGATGGCCGCCTCTCGTCGGCACAGGCCGGGCCGCTGCATCCGGGACATTTCTCGAAGGTGAGTTTCGTGAACGAGGGCTATGCCATCGAGTACAGCCCGGGCATGAAGCGCGACGATACGCGCAATGCCGTGAGCTGGATGGACGGAGAGCAGCGGCGGCAGGCCGTGATCGGCGACCAGGAGCCGCTCGTGCTGCGCGGTTACCGTTTCTATACGACGCACAACAAGGGTTTTGCACCGGTGTTCGTGTGGCGCACGGACGCCGGCAGCTATCGCGGGACCGTGCATTTGCCCTCGTACCCCGGCAACGCGTACAGTCAGGCGCAGCAATGGACGCCGCCCGGAGCTGCGGTTCCCGTGTGGATCATGCTGGAGCTCGAGCAGCCGGTGTTCGACGAACGGGCGGCGTGGACGTTTCGCGCACCGGCCGAGCACAAGCTGATCGTGCGGGTGGGCGAGGAGCGGCGCGAACTGCGGCCGGGCGACGACTACGCGCTGCCCGGAGGCGCACTGCATTATCAGGGGCTGACGACATGGATGGGCTATAGCGTGTTCTACGATCCGACCCTGCCGTGGCTGCTCGCGTCCGCGCTGCTTGCGGTGGCGAGCCTCGCCTGGCATTTCTGGCGCAAGTTCGCGGCGCAGCCGTGGGACGCATAGGATGACCGCCGAACTGACCTGGCTGTGGGGCGGGGTGCTGGCTTATGTCGCAGCGGGCGCGCTGGCGATCGTTGCCGCCGTGATGGACCGGAAGCCCGAGCGCACCGTCCTCGCGCTGATGGTGCTGGGGCTCATCCTGCATACGGTGTCGATCGCGCTGCGCTGGTCCCGGCTGGGTCACGGCCCGTTCATCACGCTGTTCGAGATTTTGTCGAGCAATCTCTGGAGCCTCACCCTTGTCTTCGCGCTCGCCTACTGGCGGGTACGCGCCGTGCGTCCGGCCGCCGCGGTGGTGATGCCGATCCTGTTCATCATGATGGGATGGCTCATGGTGGCAAGCCCGGGCGAAGGTCATCTGCCGCCCACGTACCGGACGGTGTGGCTCTACGTGCACATCGGGCTCGGGAAGGTGTTCCTCGGCTCGGTGCTGGTCGCGGTCGGCATTGCCGGCATCGTGTTGTTGCGCGCCCGCAATCTCGCGCCCGCGCGCATGGCCGCGCTGCCCGACGACAGGCGCATGGAAAACCTCGCGTTCCGGTTCATGATGCTCGGCTTCATTTTCGAGACGCTCATGCTGATCGCGGGAGCGATCTGGGCGCAGCGGGCGTGGGGTCGCTACTGGAGCTGGGACCCGCTGGAGACGTGGTCCTTCCTCACCTGGCTCACGCTCGCGTTTTTCCTGCATCTGCGGGTCACGTACCGCCTGCAGCCGCGCCACGCGGCAGTGGCGATTCTGGTCGTGTTCGTGCTCGCGTTCCTGACGTTTTTCGGCGTGCCGTTCATCTCGACCGCGCCGCATAAGGGGGCCGTCTGATCATGAAGCATTTCTGTCATCCGCCGGCCGGCGCCGCCGGCGAAGCGCGACGGCTTGCCATCGCCTGGCTGGCGATCGGGTGTGCCGCGCTCGGCGTGTCCGCCGTGTGCGCCGTAGCGCTCGTTGCCGCCCGCACGCCCTACGTCGCCCGCTTCGTGCCGCACCTCGACCTGTTCCGTCCGGCGCTCGTGATGCACGTGGTGCTGTCCGCCGTCGTGTGGCTGCTGGCTTACGCGGGTGCCTGTGCGAGCGCCGTCGCGCGCGGACGCTACACCGTACGGTGGTGGTTGTGCCTGGGCGCGGCGCTGGGCCTCGGCGCGATCGTCGCATCGCCGGCGGCCGGCGGCACTGCCGTGCTTGCGAATTACGTGCCGCTGCTCGACAACGCGGTATTTTTCACCGGGCTGGCGCTGCTCGCCCTCGGCGTGTGCGGGAGCGTGCTGCTCGTTGTTGCGGAAGGAGGGCGCGACGGCGAGCAGGCGTCTTCCAGGCGGCTGATCCTGATTGCGCTCGTGCCGCTGCCGGTTGCGCTCATTGCGCTGGGCTGGGGTGTGGCGACTGCGCCTCAACATCTGTCGGCGGCAGCCTATTACGAATTTATCTTCTGGGGGCCGGGCCATGCGCTGCAGTTTGCCTATGGCGCACTGATGATCGTCGCCTGGCTCGGGCTTGCGGATTCCTGCGGCATGCGCCTGCCCGTCACGCCACGCACGGAGGCCGTCTTGGTAGGTGCAGCCGTCGTTCCTGCGCTTGCCGCTCCGGTGATCCACGTCCTGCAACCAGCCGCCGCTCCGCCCTTCTTCGAGTTTTATACCCGCCTGATGGAGTTCGGCAACGGACTGGTCGCGGTGCCGCTCGGCGTCGTGCTCGCGTGGCGCGTCATTCGCGCACAGCGCAGCGCACGACAGGCGCTGCTGCTTCTTTCCATCTTTCTTTTTCTCGCAGGCTGCCTTCTCGGCGTGCTGATCCGGGGTGAGTCGGCGCTGGTGCCGGCGCATTATCACGGGACCATAGGTGCGGTCACGCTTGCCTGCATGGGGCTCGCGGCGGATGCGCTGGGTGCGATGCGTCCGCAGCCGGGCGTGCGCTGCGGTTTCCGTCAGGCGCTGACGTACGGCGGCGGTCTTGTTCTGGTCGTGACCGGGCTCGCGGCATCGGGATTCCTCGGATTGCCGCGCAAGCTGTCGTGGGAACTCGCGAGCGGCACAGACGTTCATGCGGCGATGGCCCTGATCGGCGTCGGCGGTGCGGCCGCAATCGTCGGCGCCGGTGCGTATGCGTGGCGGATGCTGGGAGAACTTGCCCGTGCCGCGAGGCAGGAGAACGGGCGCGCAGGGCATTTCGCGCGCGATGCGCGCGGACCGGCCATCGTCCTGACGCTGGCCGTGGTGATCGGCGGCGGCGGCCTGCTCGCGCGGCTGGAAGGCGATGCCGGGGATGGCGCAATGCATGCGGCCCGTCCCGATCCGCGGCTGCAGCCGCAGGCGCATGCCGATGCGCAGCGCCGGGAAGAAATCGCGCAGCGTTTCAATCAGGCGGTCGTGATGCTGCATGCCAAGCAGTACGAGCACGCGATGACGGCGCTGCACCGGGTGCTCGAACTGGCACCCGAGATGCCGGAGGCGTACGTGGACATGGGTTACGCGCTGATCGGTCTCGAGCGCTACGCGGCGGCCCGTGATTTCTTCGAAGGCGCGCTTGCGCTCCGGCCCGCGCAGCACAACGCCTATTACGGCCTCGCCGTCGCCCTCGAGGGGATAAGCGATCTTCCCGGCGCTGTCGGCGCGATGCGCACCTACGTTCATCTCGCGCGGCCGGACGATGCTTATCTTCGCAAGGCGCAGTCGGCGCTCTGGGAATGGGAGAGCCGGCTGGGAGGGCAGCGCGCTTCGGCGGTGCAGCAGGTGTCGCGCCTGGATCAGCGATGACGCTGGCGGACGGAATTCTGCCTCCCGCGCGCGGCTGGAACGCCTATCTGCTGGTCACCGCTGCGGTGGCCGGAGCACAGGTGATGCTGATCGAAGTGCTCGGCTCGCGCGTGATCGGTCCGTATTACGGCGTGAGCCTGTTCGTGTGGACTTCGCTCATCACCGTCACGTTGACCGCGGTGGGCGCAGGCTATGCGGTCGGCGGCGCACTCGCGGATCGGTATCGCTCCGCCGATCTGCTCTACGGACTGCTGCTCGCCGCCGGCCTGCTTACCTTGCCGATACCTTTGTTGAAGCCTGTGGCGTTGCATCTGGCCGAGCCGCTCGGCCTGCGCGTCGGTGCGCTGGTGTCGGCACTGCTGCTGCTGGGACCTGCGTTGTTCGTGCTGGGCTGTACCACGCCCTGCATCGTGCGCCTCGGATTGCGGGAAGCGGAGCGCGTGGGGCGCACCGTGGGTGTTTTTTACGCCGTGTCCACTGCAGGCAGCGTCGCAGGGACAGTGCTGGCCGGTTTTTTCCTCATTCCCTGGCTCGGCGTCAGCCTGGCGTTCATCGCCGTCGGGGGCGTGCTCATCGCGCTTGCTGCGGGCTATTTTCTCCTGTTCCGCGGCAAGCTCTGGCCTGCTGCCGCCCTGTTGCTCGTATTCATCGCATTGCCCGCGCGTTTGCCGGAGTCCGGTGTCATGCCCGATGGAACGAGCGTGCGGGTGCTGCACAGCCGCGACAGCCACTACGGCAACGTGAGCGTGGTCGATTTCAGGCACGGCGACGCACACACACGCGAACTCATGATCGACAGCCTGGTGCAGGGCGGCGTGGACGTATCGAACGGCTTGTCCATCTATGAATACGCCTATCTTCTGCAGCGCCTGCCTTTCGCGTTGCGCGACGACATCCGTACCTGTCTCGTCATCGGCCTCGGCGCCGGGATAGTTCCGCGATGGTTTCACGCCCGAGGCGTGGCGACCGAAGTCGTGGATATCGATCCCGCGGTGCACGAAGCGGCGCGGAGCTACTTCGATTTCCCCGCGGACATACCCGTTCACATCGAAGACGCGCGCGCCTTCCTCGCGAATGCGACCAAACGATACGACGTTCTGGTACTCGATGTGTTCACCGGTGACACGACCCCGGCGCATCTGCTCACGCTCGAAGCGGTGCGCTTGATGAAGGCACGGCAGGCGCCGGGCGGGATGTTCGCCGCGAATCTGGTCGGCAGTCTGGGTAAGGACAGCTTCATGACCGCGTCCATCGCGCGCACGCTGGGTGCCGCGTACGACAACGTGGTGCTCTATCCGTTCTTCGAAATGCGTGGCGAAGCGTACGGCAATCTCGTTGTGATCGCGTACGACGGTCCGCCAAGACCGGATATCGGACCGCGCATTGCACGCGAAGGAGTGCATCGGCTTGCCGCGGAGTGGGTCGCGCGGGCGCTTGCACAGCCGTATCGGCTTGCCGAGGGCACGCCTGCCATGCTGCTTACGGACGATCGCAATCCGCTGGACGTGCGTGACCTCTGGCTGAAGGAGAGCGTGCGCCGGAGAATACTCGAGACGACGCCTGCCGCAGTGCTGCTGGGAGCGCTCCCGTGAGCGTTCTTGCAGCGCCGTGCGACCGCGGTCTGGGCGTTGTTGCGAGACTGCGCATGACCTGCAATGACGACGCCGTGGCGCGGGCGCATGGCGCATGGTGAAGGGAGAGTCCATGAGAACGGCTGTTCTGATGCTTGTTGCTGGAATGTCGACTGCCGTGTACGGCTCCGACCCGTCGCTGTCCAAAATGATGGAAGAAAGCAGGGCGGTTGCGGTCGAGCTGACGCAGCGCGTGGGCGGTCAGATGCGCAAGGAGATGGAGTTCAGCGGGCCGTTGCGCAGCATCATGGTGTGCAAATACACCTCGCCGGAGATTTCAGCGGAACTTTCCCGCAAGACCGGATGGCGTGTGTCGCGGGTCAGCCTGAAGCAGCGCAATCCGCTGACCGGCACGCCCGACGCGTGGGAGCAGCAGGCGCTCGTCGAATTCGACAAGCGCATCGCGGCCGGCGAAAAGGCCGAGAGCCTGGAGCGCGCGGAGATCGTGACCGAACCGCAGGGCCGCTATTTCCGCTACCTCAAGGCCGTTCCCATGGGGCCGCTGTGCATGGAATGTCATGGTCCCGTCGAGCAGATACCCGCGGCGGTCCGCTTGCGCCTCGCGAACGAATATCCGCACGACAAGGCGACAGGCTACAGCCTGGGGCAGGTGCGGGGGGCAATCAGCATCAAGCGATCCATGACCCCGTGATGCAGGCAATCCGTTACGCCCGTCTATGGCGCCGCATGGCCGCCGCCGCCGCGGCAGCCGTCGTCGTTTCCTGCTCCGCCCCGCCTGCACCGACGATGTCCGCACTCGAAGGTCTTCCTGCGGCAAGCGGGCGCGTGCCGCTCGAACCGCAAACACTGGCGGGACGCAAGCTCGTCGTGAATTTCTGGGCCACGTGGTGTGAGCCTTGCCGTGACGAAATGCCCGGGCTGCAGCGCCTGAGCGACTCCGCGGACGACATTCTCGTGATCGGCGTATCGCTCGACGGCGACGTCAATCTCGCACGCGAGTTTCTCCTTAGGCACGGCATCCGATTTCCGAATTACAGCATGCCGGTCGACGAGGGGCGCAGACGCGGTCTCGCCATTCCGGCCTTGCCGGAAACCTGGCTGGTCGGCACCGAGGGGCGGGTGCGGGCGCGCATTTCAGGCGCGCGGGATTGGTCTTCCGTAGAAGAGCAGAAGCATCTCAGAGCGCTGCTGGATGAGCGTTCGGCGTGAGTCGGGCGGCCAGTAGGTTCCCAGGTGCCTACTGACCACCCCTTGGAGATTCTGGCCTGCCGGGCATGAAACGGCCGCCGGCTGAAACGCACAATTTTTGATCTAGGTTAAGTGACAGAAGGGGCGACACCGGGACAATTGCAACCGGCGTCATCGTGCGCGGCACACTCAATTGTGGAGAGAACGGGTGGGGGAGGCAAAGGTCGTTCGGATGTTTCATTTGTCCTTGCGCCAGAAAGGAATTTTCGCCTTCATTGCGCTGTTTTCCTATGTAATGCTTGTGGCGTTCGTCATCGCGAATCAGCGGGAAATCCTGGGCGGTATCGTGGGCGAGCTGCAGCAGTTGCACGTGGTCGAGGAGCGGCTGACTCGCGTCAACACATCAGTCGCCTATGCCATCCTGAACGTGAACGAAGCGACCACGTCCGGGTCGCGCTCCCAGATGGGCGCAATAGCGCTGGACATGGAAGCGATTGAATCGGGGTTGCGGATTCTGCAGCCCGGCCTGCCCTCGCTGAGCGACAGCATAGACCGTCTTGAACGAGGGACGGCGCTGATACAGACGGTACCGTTGCCGAGCAGCCTGATAGAGCTGCGCGAAGGGCTGCATGCGGTGGTTGGCGAACTCGACGTCACCACCCAGCAGATGCGCAACCGGCGTCAGGTTCTCAATGAGCATTACCGAGACGTCTTCGACCGCGTGACGCTCATCGCCGTCGCCATGGGTTCCATCGGCTTCATTGTCTTCGGCGGGCTGGTCACGTTGTTCTTTACGCGGCTTGCCCGGGATCTGAGCGCGCTGCGCGAACGGGCCGTGGAAGTGGTGAACGGCTATCGGGGAGAACTGTTGCGCGTCATACGCCACGACGAGGTCGGCAGTCTCATGCAGGCTGTCAACCACATGCAGCACGAGTTGCGCGAGCGCGACCGTAAACTCGAAATGTCGCAGCGCCGGCAGGTCCATGAGGAAAAGATGGCCGCGTTCGGCTCGCTCGCAGCGGCCGTGGCGCACGAGATCAACAACCCCATCGCCGCCATCAGCGGTATTGCGGAAGCGATGGACGAGCACTGCAGGACCGAGGGCTGCAGCGGGCGCGGCGTGACCTGTCAGCCGCACCTGATTCTCGAGCAGGCGCGGCGCATCGAACAGATCACACGGCGGCTGAACGGAATGACGGCGCAAAGCTCCCTGCAGCCGGGCCTGGTGGATCTCAACGAAGTGGTGCGCAGCACGTGTACTTTCCTGGGCTATGACAAGCGGCTGCGCAGCGTCGACGTCACGCTCGAACTCGATGCGCAGCTTCCGGCCGTCTATGCGGTTTCCGGTCACGTTATCCAGGTCCTCATGAATCTGCTTATCAACGCCGCGGACGCGCTCGAGACTTTGCCGACCGACGATCGCCACATCACGGTCAAGACCCAGGTCGGCGACGGTGAAGTGCTGCTGACCGTGACGGACAACGGATGCGGCATGAACGACGCGACGTTCGAGCGCGCGTTCGAAGAAGCCTTTACGACCAAACCCGCCGGCAAGGGCAGCGGCATCGGCCTGTTCATGTGCCGAATGCTGATGCATGAAATGGAAGGCGACGTTGAATTGCATTCGCAGGTCGGCAGGGGCACGGTGGCCACAGTGCATCTGCCGTTGATGAAATCGGGTTGAGCGACCATGTCCCTGCACGTACTCGTACTGGATGATGAGCCTGCGCTGCGGCAGATCGTAGCCACCACAGTGGTCAAGGCCGGACATACCGTCTGCCAGGCGTCCAACGTCAAGGAAGCGGCGGCCCATCTGGGCAAGGGCGACGTCGATGTCGCACTGTGCGATATCAAGCTGCCCGACGGAAACGGCATCGATCTGCTGCGCGACAGCCGCAAAGCCGGAATAGACACGGCATTCGTCATGGTGACGGGCTTCGGCTCGATGGAGACGGCGGTCGAGGCTTTGCGGGCGGGCGCCTATGATTACATCGTCAAACCCGTACGCGCGGAAGAACTCACGCATCGCCTGTCGCAGCTGCAGGCGCTGGGAACGCTGCGCGAGGAAAACCGTGCGTTGCGCAGGGCAGTGAATGCACAGGCGGACGCTGTTTTCCGGTTTAACAGCCCCGGGATGAAGGAGGTGGAACGCCTGACAGGAAAGGTCGCCCCCACGGACAGCACCGTGCTCATCACCGGAGAAAGCGGCACCGGCAAGAGCATCGTAGCCAAAGCGATCCATGAACAGGGTTCGCGCAGCGACGGACCTTTCGTCATGGTCAACTGCGGCGCCATTCCGGAGCACCTGCTGGAAAGTGAATTCTTCGGCCATACCAAGGGCGCGTTCACAGGCGCCGACCGGGCGCGCAAGGGGCTGTTCCTGCAGGCGGACAAAGGCACGCTGTTCCTCGACGAGATCGGCGAGCTGCCGCTGCACATGCAGACCAAGCTGCTGCACGTCATCGAGGACAAGGAAGTGCGCCCGGTCGGCGGCGAGCAGGTGCGGCGCATTGATGCGCGCATCGTTGCGGCCACCAATCGCCACCTCGACGAGCGGGTGAAACAGGGGCAGTTCCGGGAAGACCTGTATTTCCGCCTCAGCATGTTTCATATCGACATACCGCCGCTGCGCGAGCGGCAGGGCGACATACCGGGGCTCATACGCCATTTCCTCCAGGCGGCCCGAACCCGCGACAGATCGGCGCGCGAACTGCGCCTGGACGACGAGGCGCAGGATGCGCTCGTCAATTACGTGTGGCCGGGCAACGTCCGGCAGCTCGAGAACGTCATCAACCGCGCCGTCATTCTTGCGGACAGCGAGGCGATCGGATTCGCCGATCTGCCGCCCGAAATCGTGCGTGCGTCTGAGCAGGAGGCAGCGAGAGACGAACAGCGTACCATCGCGGATGGGGCAGGGCTGCGCGAACAGGTGCGGCGCTTCGAGGCAGAGGTCGTGCGTCGTGCCGTGGAGGGTGCGCGCGGTGACCGGCGCCTTGCCGCGCAGGAACTGGGCATCGGGCTATCGAGCCTGTACCGCAAGCTCGAGGAATTCGAGCGCGAAGGACTGATTTCTGCGGATCGCACGGATGCCGGAGGCGTCGGCGAGGTGCGGAACGGTGTCAATCCCAAGGCAGTCAAGGAGACAAGTCAATGACGGTTTTCGGGAGGGTTCTGCGGACCATGTGCCGCTGCGGCGCGGCGTTGCTGCTCGGCGGATATCTCGTCGCGAGCTTCGCTGCCGTTGACGACGACTACAAAAGCGCCCTGCAGGCGTACAACCGGGGCGATATGGCCACCGCGATCAATACGCTGCGCAAGAGCGCCGATTCGGGGCACGCGCCGTCGCAGGCGCTGCTGGCGTACATACTCGACCAGTCCGATTACGACGAAGAAGCGGTCGTCTATTTCCGCAAAGCCGCGGAGCAGGGCAACGCCGACGGCGAGTACGGGCTGGGCCGGATGTACACCAGCGGCGAAGGCGTGAAGCGCGACATTCAGGAAGGCCGGCGCTGGATTCTGAAGGCGGCGCAACGCGGCCACGTGCTGGCGACGGCCGTCATTGCGCAGGCTTACATCAAAGGCGAACTGGGAATAACCGAAAGCGAACGCGTGTCCGAAACGGCGCACCAGTGGATACGGCGTGCGGCGGAAAACGACCATGTGCCGTCGCTTGAGCATCTCGCAGCGGGGTATCGCAAGGGCATCAACGGATTCGCGGTGGACCTGAAGCAGGCGGAATTCTACGAAGCGCGCGTCAAGCAGGTGAAAGGCGTGACACAGAAGCCGCCGGCGAAACGGAAGAACTGAACATAAGGGAAGGGGGAAAGATGATCGTACGTGCCGGTATACGAATCGCGCTGATCGCGGGAGCGCTGGGTGCAGCCGCCGCGCCTGCGGGTGCGGCTGATCTTGCGAACGGACGCACGCTGTACGGGGTCCACTGCGCAGGCTGCCACGGGGCGAATGGCATCAGCGTCATGCCCACGACGCCCAGTTTCGCGCGCAGCGAAAAGCTGTTCCAGCCTGATATCGCGCTTATGACAGCGATAAGGAACGGCCGCAATGCGATGCCCGCGTATGCCGGCGTGCTGACGGACCGCGAGATCGCGGACGTGATCTCCTATGTGCGGACATTGCGGCCATGAGCAGGGCGCTTTGGGTTCCGCTCTTCGCGCTGCTGCTCGCAGCGTACGGGCCGGCCGTCGCGCAACAGCGCGCACGCGTGCTCGACACGTTCAACGTGGGCAACAACGTGTACGTGAGAGCGCTGACGATCGACGCCAGGACTTCCACGCTGTGGGTCGGCACCTCGGCAGGCGTGAACGAGGTCGATCTTGCCTCCGGGCAACTGAAGCGAAGCTTTACGCGCCGCGACGGTCTCGCGAACGAATACGTTTTTGCCATCGGCATCGACCGTCAGGGCTACAAGTGGTTCGGAACGAACGCCGGAGGCGCGTCGCGCTATCGCGACGGTAAATGGAAGACCTACTTTCCCATGCACGGTCTCGCGGATTACTGGGTCTATGCCTTCGCCAACGATCGCAACGGCGACGTGTGGATAGGCACGTGGGCCGGCGTGAGCCGCTACGACATGAACACCGGCAAGTTCCGCAACTACGTGAAGGAACTCGTCAACGAGTGGGTGTATGGGATTGCCGTGGACGGCCCTGGGCGGGTCTGGTTCGCCACCGAAGGCGGCGTGTCCATGCACGACGGCCAGTCGTGGAAATCGTGGACGCACAAGGACGGCATCGGGGCGCCGAATGCCGACAACCTGCCGCCGAGCGCGAACACCGGCCTCGGCACGCGGACGCGCCACGATCTCACCGTAACCGTCGGCGATGCTGCAACCTACAATCCGGGTTACGTCTTCGCAATTCACGCGGACGCGCGCGGCGACATCTGGGCCGGAACGTGGGGCGGCGGCGTCGCGCGCTATGACGGCAAGCGCTGGAGCAATATCAGCCGGCGCGACGGCCTGCCCGGCAACATCGTCTACAGCATCGCGCAGGATGCCTCGGGAACATTTTGGTTCGGGACCAACGCGGGCATCGGGCGCTACGACGGCAAGACCTGGCAGGTGATCGGACAGCGCGAAGGACTGCTGGAGAAAAACGTCTACGCGCTCGCCGTCGCGCCCAACGGCGACGTATGGGCCGGCACCAAGCACGGCGTTTCGCGCATTGGCAGCAAATAAAACACAACGGGGAGAGTCGATGAAATTCCAGTATTGGACGATCGCCCTCGGCGTCGCGGTCGTCGGTGCGGTCGCAGCCGGCGCATACGCGGTGTACTCCAGCCGCGCCGCGCACAAGCCGGCGGCTCCGCTTGCGTCCGCCGGCCGTTCCGCCCCGGTACCCGCGGCCGGCGCGGGGAAGTCGGTGAACCAGGAGCGTGAGGGCAAAGTCAGCATCGATTCCACCCAGGCGTTTACCCATTTCCGCGTCGGCAACAAGAACGTCAAGTCCATCTATGCCGATGGCAAGGTGATGTGGGTGGGCACCTCGGGGGGCGTGGTGCGTTACGACGTGGTCACCAACGACTACAAGCTGTACGACGCGCACAACGGGCTGCTGTCGAACGGCATTTTCTATGTCGGCAGGGTGCAGGGACGCATCGCGGTGGGGACATACGGAGGCGGGCTGTCGTTCCTCGACGAGGCGAGCCAGACGTGGGAGATATACAACGTGCCCGAGGGCCTGGGCGATGCATTCGTCTACGACGTGCTTCAGACAGCCGGAGGCGATTTGTGGATTGCGACCTGGTCGGGCGCAAACCGCGTGCGCGGCGGCGATCTGCGCGACCGTTCGAAATGGGAACTCTATACCGTCGGCAACACGAAAGGCGGCTTGCCCAACGACTGGGTATATGGTCTCGCCGAAGGCAGGAACGGCGAGATCTGGTTCGCCACCGAAGGCGGGCTCGCGCGCTTCCGTGACGGCCGGTGGGACAACTGGAATCACCGCAAGGGACTGGGCGCGGCCTATCCCAAGGTGAAAAACAGTATCCCGTTCAAGAACGATCCGGCGCAAAGCTCCAGCCACCATGCGCAGCAGAAGCGCGAGATGGGTTTGAGCAATGTCGATGTCGCGTATAACCCGAACTACATCGTCTCTATGAAAGCTGCGCCCGACGGCACGGTGTGGGTGGGCACCTGGGGCGCCGGGCTCGCCCACTTCGACGGGCGGCGGTGGTTGAATTACACGACCGCCGAGGGACTGCCGGGCAATCACGTGTTCATGCTGTATTTCGATCGTCAGAACCGGCTGTGGATCGGCACGAACAACGGGCTCGCGCGGATGGATGGCACCAAGTTTCAGGTGTATACCGTCGCTGACGGGTTGTTCGCCAACAATGTTTTCTCGATGACCACCGCGGACGACGGGACCTACTGGATAGGCAGCTTCGGCGGCGTCTCTCATATGCGGCGTATGCCGGAGAAGCAGTGACACGCGGCGAGCGTTGACCGTTTCAGGAGAGGCCACCTATACTCGGTTCGCCGCACGAGAACGTGCCCTTCCGGGTGCGGATTCGATCGTCTGTGCGCAAGGAAGGCAATGGACAGGGCCGGGGAAGTGGCGGGCTTCATAGGGGCGATCGCGCTCTTCGTCTTCGCGCAAAGCACGGCGCACGGCCAGGAGGCGGCGGCCCCCATTCCCTCTCGGCCGCTCGGCGTCGTCTGGCACTGCTGGTACGGAAATGAACCGGAGTACGCCACCTGCTTCCAGCCTGCGGCGGGACTCGATGCGTCGGACGTATCCAACGCCATCGACGAAGCGATCCGGACGATGGCCGCCGAAATGATCCGTAACGGCAATTTCATCGCCGCAACGCGCATCTTCCGGCGTTTTCCCGAGGCGTTCACCGGCATTACCCGCGTCATTCCACTGCATACTATTCCGTTCGATCTGGAGGCCGTGGCGTGGCTTGCGCAGTCGGTCATGTGCGCGCGTGTGCGCGAGCCGTGCGCCGTGGCGTTCGATCTGAGGTGGAGCGCCGACGAGACGCGCGCGCCTCCCTTCAGCATTACGCACGGTCGGCGCGCGGTTCCCTACTAGCTTTTCGGTGCGCTGTTCACGTTTTGAACTGGTAGTGACGGCAAGCGTATTTAATGGCACGCGGACGCGCATTGCAGGATGACGCCGGCGGCGCGAGAATGAACGGTAACCAAGAACAACACTACGGCGCGCTATCGCACGCATGAGGCATACCCGATGAATCGCGGAACCAAGGCAGTTGGAATTCTTCTCTTCGCCGTCGCGGCCGTCATGACGATGACGTATGAGGCGCAGGATGAGGCGCGCATGCGCAGCGGTCCGGTGCAGGCTGCGTCATCAGGGGTTATTCCCGCAGCGCATGCAGCTGCCGGAGCGTCTGCGAGTCTGGAGCAGGCAGGAAAAGTCGCGGGGAATGCGAAGGCATTCTCGCATTTTCGCGTCGGCAACAAGAACGTCAAATCGATCTATGTCGACGGTAAGGTCGTATGGGTGGGCACTTCGGGGGGCGTGGTGCGGTACGACACCGCCACGGACGAATACAAGCTGTTCGATGCGCGCAGCGGTCTGCTGTCGGTCGGTGTTTTCTTCGTCGGCAAGGTCCAGGGACGCATCGCCGCAGGGACGTACGGAGGCGGCCTGTCGTTGTTCGATGCGAAGACCGAGCGGTGGGAAAACTTCAACGTGCCCGACGGCCTGGGCGATGCGTTCGTGTACGACGTGATCGAGACGCCGGAACACGACATATGGATCGCGACATGGTCGGGCGCGAACCGCGTGCGGGGCGGTAACTTCAAAGACCGTTCGAAATGGGAGCTGTATACGGTCGCGAGCACGAAGGGCGGCCTGCCCAACGACTGGGTCTACGGCCTCGGACTGGGAAAGAACGGCGAAGTGTGGTTCGCCACCGAAGGCGGGCTGGCGCGATTCCGTGGCGGCAAATGGGACAATTGGAACCACGAAAAAGGTCTGGGTGCGCCCTACGCGAAGGTGAAGGATCAGATCGATTTCAAGGTCGACCCGGGGCAGGCGTCGAGCCATCATGCGCAGCAGAAAAAAGAGATGGGTCTCGAGAAGGTGCCGGTTGCCTACAATCCGAACTACATCGTCGCGATGGAAGTCGCGCCCGACGGGACCGTATGGTGCGGGACATGGGGTGGGGGGCTCGCGCATTTCGACGGCCGCGCGTGGACCAACTACACGGTGGCGGAGGGCCTGCCGAGCAATCACGTGTTCATGCTGTACGTGGATCCGCAAAGCAGGCTGTGGGTCGGCACGAACAACGGCCTTGCCGAAATGAAGGGCAGGAAGTTCGAGAACTATACCGTCGCCGACGGCCTGTTCTCGAACAGCGTGTTCTCGATGGCTGCGGCGCCGGATGGGACGTACTGGGTTGGAAGCTTCGGCGGCGTTGCGCACCTGCGCGACGTGCTCAAAAAACAGTGACGGCCTCCGGCAACGATGCCGCCCTACAGCGGCGAACGTCGCGTAGTGCCGTCGGCCACGTCAGTGGCCCATGTCCCCTGGAGCGGCGGAGCGCGACGACTCGGCCGATCTTTCGATGAAGGCGGTGCTGACGTATTCCGCGACAGCCTGAATCTCGCTTTCCGACAGCGGGAGACGTACCATGCCGCGGCCATGCGGTTCGCGCTGGACGGCTTTCGCGACCTCGCTTAGCTTGGGGGTCGAACCGCCCGCGCGTAACGGTGCATGCATCGAGGCGTGCGCGCTGCCCGTCGTTATGCCTCGACCGCGCTCGCCGTGACATCCGGCGCACGTCTTGCGGTAGATCGAGTACCCCTCCGCGCGCGTCGAGCCGGGCTCGGGCGCGAGGAAGGCGGTCCTGATGAAGTCGACGACTGCTTCGATTTCGGCCTGGGTGAGAATGGTTTTGCGGCCGACCATCGGCGTCGACGGCCTGCCGTCGCGCACCACTGCAATCATGTACTGGCGCGTCAGCCGCAAGCGAGACTCCTCGGCGGTGAAGTCGCGAGGCGGCAGGGCGAGCGATCGCGTGGCGCGGCTCTGGCCGTTGCCCTGTTCGCCGTGGCAGACGGAGCAGCGTCGCTGGTAAATCGCGGCGCCGTCCGCGGCCGTACCAGGCGAGGGCGGCTCCTGCGCAGCGGCACCGAACGTGAAAGCCGCGAACGCGAGCGCGTACAAGGCGCGCAGGCGCGGCACTCTACGAAGTATCGCTGTCACTGCTTCCAATTGCGTTTCTCCCAGACTATGTTCGTGATCGCCGCGTACTGCTCTGCGCGGCATCACATAAGCCGTGGGCACCACGATAGTCCGGCGGCGGCCTTCAATATTGAGGTGGATCAAGCGGACCTGACGATCGTCGTCTCGCTTTTGAGAAAGCCGGCTATCGTGCCGGGCCGGGAAACGATGCCCCGGCTGCGCGCCGGATGAGACATCAGTTGATCGTCGTCAATAACCGCTCAATTTCTCCGGGCATGATGCCCTCATGTTCAGACGCGATTTCCTCGCCGGAGCACAGTTCGTCGTAACCCTTGCGCTCGCCGCGGCGCTCACGACTGCAGTCGGGCTGCTGCCGTCACATGCGGCGGAGAGTCTGCCTGACCTCGCGCCGATGCCGGAGACCAAACCGGGCAATCCGGCGATGATCGCCCTGGGGCGATATTTCTTTTTCGACTACCGTCTCTCGGGCGACCGCAGCCTCTCGTGCGCGAGCTGTCACGATCCTCGCAAGGGATGGGGCGATGCGCAGGCGCTATCGACGGGCTATTCGTCGATGGAGTACTTCCGCAACACGCCGACTGTGGTGAACGCGCGCCATCGCCGGCGATTCATGTGGGACGGACGGCTGGACGGCGCGGATGCCGGCACGCTCGTGCGGGACATGATTACCGAGACGCACTTCATGAACATGGACAGCCGGCTCATGCAGGAGCGGCTGAAGCAGATCCCGGAGTACGAAGCATTGTGGAAGCAATGGCGCAACGACGATATCAACGGCATGCGTGTCTACAACGTCATCGGCGAATTCATCCGCACGCTGGAGACGACCAACGCGCCATTCGATCGCTTCGTCCGGGGTGATGCTGCCGCGATCAGCGAAGAGGCGAAGGCGGGCTACGCGCTGTTCAAAGGCAAGGCACGCTGCGTGTCATGCCACGACGGTCCTTTAGGCGCCGACGGGAAGCTGCACAACACCGGCGTGCCCGAGCATCCGGACGTTCTGCGCAATCCGCTGCGCACAATCACGATGCTGCGGCACTACGCGACGAGCGGCATGCCGAACTACATGAGGGCGCGCGTCGACGTGGGCGCCTACGCGATTACGAAGGACCGGAGAGACACCGGCAAATTCAATACGGCGCAGTTGCGCGATCTCAAGTACACCGCGCCGTACATGCACAACGGCGTGTTCAGGACGCTCAACGAGGTGATCGACTTCTATGATCGCGGCGGCGGCGCCGGCTCGGAGTTGAAGCCGCTCGGTCTCGATGCGGGCGAGAAGAGGGCGCTGCGCGAATTCCTGCTTACGCTTTCCGGCGACCCGGTTATCGTGAAGGATCCCGGTCAACCGGAGTTTGCGGTGCGCACATTCGGGAGGAACTGACGCCGTGCAGTGGAGACGGATGCTTGCTTCATGCGCCATCGTCGCCGCGACGACGGTTCCTCCCGCGTTATGCGCCGCGACCTATCCTGCGCTTGCGCCGCTGCCGCCAGTGCCGGTGCCGCGTGACAATCCGCAGACGCCGGCGAAGATAGAGCTGGGACGGTTGCTCTTCTGGGATTACCGTCTGTCGGGCGACAGTTCCATGCCCTGCGCGGTCTGTCATTTGCCGGACCGCGGCTGGGGCGATGGCGCGCCGTTGTCGCGGGGGTATCCCGGCACCAAGCACTGGCGCAATTCGCAGACGGTGCTCAATTCGGCGTACTACAACAAGCTGTTCTGGGACGGCAGCGTGACAAGTCTGGAAACGCAGGCGCCGGCAGCCGCCGAAGGCAGTGTCGCCGGCAACGGCGATTCATCCGTGATGGAAATGCGCTTGCGGTTCGTTCCCGAATACGTCGAGGGCTTCAAGGCAGTGTTCGGCACGGACTGGCCGAGGATAAACGACGCGTGGCGTGCGATTGCAGCCTACGAGCGGACGATAGTGTCCGATGCGCGCAAGGTGCCGTTCGATCGCCACATGAACGGCGAAGCAAGGGCGCTCAACGCAGCGCAGCTCGCGGGCATGAAGCTCTTCTACGGCAAGGCAGGCTGCATCCAATGCCATAACGGTCCGCTGGCGTCGGACCAGAAATACTACGACACAGGCGTGCCGGATCACCCTGGCTTTCAGGACGATCCGCTGCTGCAGATCACGCATCGCTGGCAGCACTATCAGCGGGGCGTGCCCGAGGCGATGTACCGCGGCGCGACACGCGATTACGGCCTGTATTACCAGACCAAGAATCCGAAGGACATCGGCAAGTTCCGGACGCCGTCGCTGCGCGAGCTGAAGTACACCGCACCGTACATGCACAACGGGGTGTTCACCACACTGCAGCAGGTCGTCGACTTTTACGACGCCGGTGGCGGCAAGGCGTTCAACGGGACCGCGCTCCTCAAGCCGTTGAAGCTCACGGCGGACGAAAAACAGCAACTCGTCGCGTTTCTGGAGGCGCTTTCCATGACCGAGCCGCTTGTCGAGGAGAAGCCCCGACTGCCCGGCGGCTATCGTCCGCTGCCGCCGCCGGCCCAATGAGGAAGAACATGGCTCAGGACACCGCACCGGATGTTACCCGCACGTCGCACTGCATCAGCCGCCGGCGCTTCCTGCTCGGCGGCGGGGCGACGGTCATCAGCCTGGTCGCGATTCCCGGCGTCGCGCAGCCTCTGCGGCTCGTGCGCGTCGATTATCCGCGCCGCCGCATCGTGCGGGCCGACGCGTTGACGCGCGGTGTGCCGCATGCGTTCGCGTATCCCTATCCCGACGTGCGCAACATCGTCGTGAAGCTGGGCGCGGCCGCCGGTGGCGGAGTGGGTCCGCAACGCGACATCGTCGCGTTCAATCAGCAGTGCACGCACATGGGCGGGCCGCTGGAAGGCATGTACAAAGACCGGTATCAGGTGCTCGGCCCGTGTCCGCTCCATCTGACGACGTTCGATCTTACCCGTCACGGCATGGTGGTTTCGGGGCATGCCACGGAAAGCCTGCCGCAGATCGCGCTGGAGCTGGACGGCGATGACATCTATGCGACGGGCGTGATGGGTCTGGTCTACGGTTACAGCGCGATGCGTGTTGCGCCGGGCGGATAGCGGGGATGCGATGACCGACCACAACGACATTCGACAGGCGGACTCCGTGCCGCTTCCGCCGGCGAACGCCGATGTTCTCACGACGGCCTGCGATTACTGCACGGTGGCCTGCGGCTACAAGATCTACCGCTGGCCCGTCGGCACGGCGAACGGCAGTCCAGGCAGTGCACGCAATGCGCTCAGGACGGATTTTCCGCACCACCAGGTCCGCGGCTCGTGGGTGAGTCCGCATCAGCACAACATCGTCAGTCACAACGGCAAGCCGCATCACGTGGTGGTGGTGCCGGACAAGGATGCAGCAGTGGTCAACGTGGGCGGCAACCATTCGATCCGCGGCGGCACGCTCGCCGAGAAGTGCTACAACCCGGAGAACCGCACCCGCGAGCGCCTGCAGCACCCCATGCTGCGCGTGAACGGCAAGCTCGTGCCGGTGAGCTGGGACCTCGCTGTCGGCGTGATGGCCGACGTTTCACGTCATGTGCTCGCCAGGTACGGCGAACATGCGTGGGGCATCAAGATGTATTCGTACCAGTACTTCGAGAATACTTACGCGATTACCAAGCTCGGCATGACGAGCATCGGCACGCCTTGTGTGGCACCGCACGACAAGAATGCCAACACCAACGATGCGACCGGGCTTGACGACGCAGGCATCGATTCGTTCGCCGCGAGCTACGAGGACTGGGGCGAGTGTGAGGTGGCGTTTCTGTCCGGCGTCGATCCCTACGAGACGAAGACGACGCTGTTCACGCAGTGGATGATGCTGGGGAACAAGAAGCTCATCTTCGTGACACCGCACAAGACGATGGGCGTGGCGTGGGCGCTGGCGCAGGGGCGCGGCATCTGGCTGCCCATCATTCCCGGCACCGATACCGTACTGCACATGGCGCTCGCGCGCCTCGTGATCGAGAACGGCTGGCAGGATCAGGAGTTCATCGACAAGTGGATCGCGAGGCCATGGGAGGTGGATGCGGGCTACGGACGGGGTACGCGCAATACCGGCTGGCAGTGGCGCACCACCTGGGGCACCTGGCAGAGCGACTGGGACGACTACAAGAAGTTCATCCTGAGCCAGGAGGAGTCGAAGCTCGATGTGGCGGCGAAAATGACCGGGCTCAACGCGGACGACATCCGCAAGGCGGCCGAGTGGATCGCGAGGCCCAAGGCCGACGGCAGCCGTCCCAAGACATCCTTCATGCTGGAGAAAGGCAACTACTGGTCCAACAACTACATGAACACCACTTCGCTCGCGTCGCTGGGGTTGATCTGCGGGGCGGGCAACCGGCCGGGGCGGATGATTTCGCGCGGCGGCGGGCATCAGCGCGGCATGGTGTCGGCGGGCGGGGGCTCGGGATGGCTGTCGCCGGAGAAGTATCCGGGGCGGCGCAAGAAGGACTTCAACATGGATCGCTGGCTGATGGCCGGCGAGCTGAAGTTCGTGTGGGTGTTCGGCACCACCTGGATCAATGCGATGGTCGCTTCCAATGCGCTCGAGCGGCGCATGCGCGAGCTGACCGTCGAAAATCCGAACCGGATCACGAGCCTCGACCGTGCTGCCGTCGTCGATGCGCTGAAGCGGCGCGTCGACTCGGGCGGCATGGTAATGGTCAATTCGGACATCTATCCCGTGGAGCCGTTGAACACCGAGATCGCCGACATCGTCCTGCCGGCCGCGACATGGGGAGAAGAAGACTTCACGCGCTGCAACTCCGAGCGGCGGCTGCGTCTCTACAGCAAGTTCTACGATGCGCCGGGCGAGGCGAAGCCCGACTGGTGGGCGGTGCGGCAGTTCGCGCAGAAGATGGGATTCGGCGCGGACGGCCAGTATCAGTGGAAGACTTCGAACGATGTGTTCGAGGAAGCGGCGCGCTTCTCGCGCACCACCGTGCTCAATTATCAGCCGCTGGTCGCCTTGGCCCAGGAGCGGGGCGTGGCGGCGCACGAGCTGTTGCGCGGCTATGGAACGACCGGGATACAGACGCCGATACGCGTGCGCGAAGGCAAGCTCATCGGCACGAAGCGGCTGCACGACCCGGGCAATGACTGGGGGGAAATGGAGCAGGCCGAAGTGCAGATCGGGGCGCTCCATGCATTCAATACGCACAGCGGCAAGGCGGTGCTGCTGAAAAGCCCATGGAAGTTCTCCGGCTGGATACAGTTCTATGAAGCGATCAAGCCGCGTGCCGCCAAGCAGGAAATCTGGATCACGAACGGCCGGTTCAACGAGACCTGGCAGTCCGGCTTCGACGACAGACGCAAGCCCTATCTGTCGCGGCGCTGGCCTGAGGCAGCCATCATCATCCATCCCGACGATGCAGCACCGCACGGCATCGAGTCCGGCGACATCGTCGAAGTCGTGAACGACGCGGTGTACGTCCAGACCGGTCAGCCGCAGGGCGTGTTCGAGTCCGATCTCGACTTCGACCGGCTGCTGCGCGACGGGCACATAGTCAGTACCGTCGGAAAATTCCGTGCGGTCGCGCTGGTGTCCGATGAAATGCGCGCCGGCGTCGCGATGGCGAATTTCAATTTTCCGAACGCACCCGCCAATGCCGTCGTGTCGGCGGTTCCGGATCCGGTCACCAACAACTACCGGTACAAGCTGGGACGCGGCGTGCTGAAGAAGGTGGCGGAATCGCCTTACAAGCACGCCTTCGGACAGATGAGCCTGAAGCCCCGTCCGATCGTTTAGCGGTCGCCGGTGCGCGGCGCCATCAGTAGACGGCCACGGATTTGCGCGCGCGGATTAGCGCATGAGGGACGCCGTTCGTGTCGAAGAAAACCGAACATGTCCGTCGCGGACACATCACCGCCGCCGTAAGCTGCTGGACGGACTCGATATCGAATGGAATCGCGTGCAGCGGAACGAGTTGCGTGACGCCGCGGAACGACTCGGGGAATTTTCTGATCACGCGCGTGAGCGCCGCGTAGTTGCCTTGCGCGATCAGGGCATCGGCGAGGTCGCGCGTGAGATCTTCCGTTTCGTCCGCTGTCGGACTGCGGCCGGCCGGCAGATGAGGCTGGAAGCACGTGACGTGCGCGGCGTGGTCGCCGTACCAGCAATGCCAGTTCGGCGCGTGTGAATTCAACTCGGCCGCGTTCGCGCTCAACGCGCATGCAGTGCCCATGGCCGCGATCCCGGCAAACAGGCTTCGCATTGCCCTCCTCCCAAGACGGCGTGCCGGCCGCCAGGCGGCGGCCGTACGCTACTCATCTACGGCAGTCAGCGCCGGGTCTTTAGAACCGGATCCTGCCAGGAGGATGCTTCAGAGGGCGGGCCGATGGCGTCGCCATGCGGGCCGGATCACGAAGGCTGCAGCGCGCCTTCGGACAGGATGATTTCGCAGACCGTGTTGCTTACCGACAAGGTGCCGTTGAGCCCGACGATGCGGCGGCGTATCGATTCCACGCGCGGATTGGTGGCGGTGATTACAGAGTCAGCCCGGATGTCACTCGTCATGCGGATCAGCACGTCGTGTTCCCGCCCGACGGTTTCCACGACGATGCGTCCGGGCGGCTGGCGCGCGGAATCGTCGGTTTCCACTTGCGCTTGCAGCAGATTCATGATCGCCTCGGTGAGGTGATCGGCCACGATCTCCCGCGCGGGCAGTGCGGCGGCGGGCCGGAATTCGAGCGCAGTGCCGGCGAAGCGGCGGTCAAAACTCAGAAACTCGCAGACCGCCTGCACGACGGCATTGACGTCGGTCAGCTCGGCGCGTTCGCCGCGCGCGGTGGAGAAGTCCTCCATCTGCCGCGTCTTGGCCGCGATGCGGTGAACCTGCTCGAGGATGATGTCCGCCCGGCAGCCGCAGGCTGCGCCCCCGGCCTGGCGTTGGACAATGTCGTCCGCAATGCCGGCGATCGTCGCGAGCGGGTTGCCGATCTCGTGCCCGACTGTAGCCGCCATGGTGGCGAGCACGGACATCTTTTCGCGGTGCCAGCGTTCTTCACGCCGGATTGCCTGCTCCTGAACCCGGGCCTGTGCGTCGAGAATGCCTTGCGCGCGGCGGACGATAAGGAGAAGAACGACGTACAGCCCTGCGAGCAGTCCGACGGTGGTCGCGACCATCGCGTATGCCGCCGCGTCCACGTTGTGCTGATTGCGTGCGGCGGCTTCTTCCAGACGGGCGCGGTTGGCTGCTGTCGATGCGGCGATGTTTGCTGCCGTAGTCCGGATGTTCTTCAGTAACGGCGTCACGTCGGAATAGATTTCGAATACCCCGATGATTCCGCTGCCGCGCTGGTCGTACATCGGCACGTAACTCGAGATGAGATCGCGGTTCTCGACCACGCCTTCGAAAGCGCTGAACTTGTCGCGGTACGTGAGCTCGCTGGCAGGGCGTCCGCGGATCGCCGAAGACCATCCGGCGTTGTTTCGCTTGTCCTCGCCAATCTGGTTATGCTCGGACGAGTAGATGGTGATGCCCTGCTCGTCGAAAATCTTGATCTTGAAAAGCGTCGTTTTGCTCGTCGTTGCGGCAAGTTTCGCATCCAGTGCCCGGAACTCGCGGCTGGCGATGATGCGACGGGTGGCGTCCGCGCGACATTGCGAGGCGCCGGGCGAGGCAGAGACCGTGGCGGCATCGGACGCGTTGCGGTGGCAAGGGGCGAAGATATCCCGTGCCCGCGCGCGAAACGGCACGAGATGCGAGTCCCACAGAGCGTTGGCCAGCAGCCGCGTCAGGTTGACGTGTTCCAGCTCGTGGGCGAGCAGCAGATCTTTGCGGGCGCTTTCTTCCTGCTCGCGGGCGAAGCGCTCGTGCAGTTGATGCACGAACAGCGCCTGCTCGGTCTGGACCTGCCGGAAAAAGTCGCTTTCCCGACGCTCCAGGCGATACACCGCCACAGCGACAATAAGGAATGCCACCAGCCCCGTCACGGTGAAATATCGAAGGAGGTGGAACCTTTGCGCCTGATCTCCGGGGCGCTTCCACGGGTTTGACGTCTTCATAGTCGTCGTCGCGAATGACCTTGCGTACACCTGCGCCAGCGTATGCTGCTATTGAGCATTCGGGTTGATATACCTCAAGCGGTCTGGAATTGACAGGGTATCCCGGCCCGACAATCCGGATTATGCGGCACTGAAGGGCGGTCGGAGCCGGGTCCCGACGGCGGCAGAGACTCCGGGCGAGGCGGTGAGTTGCGTTACGCCGTTAGCGTGGCGCTCCCGTTGTTCAGCACCACGACGTTGCGCTCTATGGACGACGAGCGAAAGACCACTTGCGGGCCGTTCAGCCACATTTCCGTGCGCAGCGTTTCCCCGGGGTAGACCGGCGCGGAGAAGCGCGCTTCGATGGCTCTCATGCGGGAGGGCTCGTAGCCGCAGCAGGCGCGCAGCACGGCATGCGCGCCGACGCCGAAGGTGCAGAGGCCATGGAGTATCGGCGCCTTGAATCCTGCCTTCTTCGCCATCGCGGGATCGACGTGCAGCGGGTTGCGGTCCCCGTTCAGGCGGTAGAGCAGGGCGGCCTGCGGCACGGTCGGCAGATCGCAGACGTGATCCGGTTGCCGCTCCGGTATGGCGGCGGGTCGCGGCACGGGGCCGGCGGGTCCGCCGAATCCGCCGTCGGCGCGGCAGAACATCGTCGTGCTTACCGTGCACAGCAGGTCGCCGGAGCTCGCATCGCGTATGTCACGCTCGGTGTAGATGAGCGCGCCCTTGTCGGCGCCTTTGTCGACGATATTCGTGACGCGGAGATTCGCGGTCACATGTCCTGTCGCCGGCACGGGCTTATGCAGGCGCACGCCTTGCGCGCCGAGGACATGTTTCCCCCGCGTGATGCCGGTATCGGGCCGGTATAACCATCCCCACGGATAAGCGAGGATGGTTGCCATGCTGGGCAGTGCTTTCAGCTCTTTTTCGTATACGAAAGGAAGCTCGCGCTCGTCCGTGGGGTCGTGTCCCAGGCCTACGCTCAACGCATAGAGCATCGTGTCGCGGTCGGCGTAGCGGTGCTCGAGGCCGTCGACCCTGGTGTTGATCAGCAGATCGTAATTTAAAGGCATGAAGTTCGCTGATCTAAAAAGTAGAAATCGAGAGGAACCGCAGATGAACGCCGATCAACGCGGATAAATCGGAGGACATCCACAAGGGCATCATGATCGGCATCGGCGTCTATCGGCGTTTATCGGCGGTTACAACATCATTGGCGACGTTGTCACGCGGGGGCGAAAACCGGCACGCGCACACCTTCGGCAGCTTCGCGGAACTGCACTTTGACGCGCTGGCCTATGCGCACGGTCTTGGGGTCTACGCCGACGACGTTGCTCATCAGATGAGGCCCTTCGTCGAGCGCTATGATCGCCACGACGTACGGCACCTCCGCCTCGAACGCCGGGCTGGGCGCGCGCTGCACAATGGTAAACGAGTAGATCGTCCCGCCGCCTGACGCCAAGGGCCAGTCGAACTTCGTGCCGCCGCAATACGGGCAGGCAGGACGGGGATAGAAGTGCGGCTTGCCGCAAGTCGTGCACTTCGGCAGTCGCAGCTCGCTCCGCGCCGCAGCTTCCCAGTATTCGCGCGTCGCGGGATCGGGAGACGGAACGGGTTTCTGAGGCGCGTTCATCGCTTTGCTCCCGCAGCGTTCTGATTGCCGAGCAGTAAAGTGCAGTGCACGCTGACCACACCGCCGTTGCCGTGCGCGAGCGCGACGTTTGCGCCGGCGACCTGCCGCGCGCCTGCTTCACCGCGCAACTGCCGCACCGCTTCGAGCACATGGAAAAAACCGCCGCCGAGCCCGGGATGCCCGCCCGACAGCAGCCCGCCATGCGTCGTGATCGGCAGCTCCCCGCCCAGTGCGATGCGTCCGCCTTCGACGAAACGCCCGCCTTCGCCTTTGGGGCAGAAGCCGAGATCTTCCAGCTCGACGATCACCGTGATGGTGAAGCAGTCGTAAATTTGCGCGACGTCCACGTCCGAGGGCTTGAGCCCCGCCTTGCGGAACGCGGTCCTGCCGGCATCTTCGGCGCCTGTTGTCGTGAGGCACTCGGCGTCTCCGACATGGCCGTGACGCAGGCCGTAGCCCGAGCCGAGCAGGTATACAGGCGGCTTTTTCAGATCGCGCGCACGATCGGCCCGCGTGACGATCGCTGCCGCTGCGCCGTCGGACACGATGGCGCAATCGAGAATGTGGAGCGGCGTGGTGATCTCTTTCGAGCTCAACACGTCCTGCACCGTGATGGGCTCGCGTTTGTGCGCGTTGGGATTCAGGCCGGCGTGCTTGCGTATGGCAACGGCGACTTCGGCGAGTTGCTCGGGCGTCGTGCCGTACTCATGCATATGGCGCTGGGCGATGAGCGCGTAGAGCGACGGTATGAGCGGCCCGTACGGCACTTCGAATTGCGGATGCGCGCTGCCGCGTTCCGCCATGCTCTGCACCGCCTGCGAGCGCGAGCGGTTGGAGAGCAGGTTCTGGCCCGCGACGCACAGCGCGACCTCGCAGCGGCCGGATTCCACCGCGGCGACCGCCTGATCGATCATCGAGCATCCCGATGCGCCTGCGACGTCGACGGTCGACAGGTAGTTCGGTCGCACGCCGAGAAACGTGGCGACCACGCCCGCCGGCATGTTCCAGTGCTCGACACGGACCGGCGTGGTGAACACCGCATCGACGTCGCGCAAGGCGAGGCCCGAGTCGGCGAGCGCTGCGAACGCGGCGTCGGATTGCAGCTGCAGGGCGGAGCGGTCGGGGACCTTGCCGACGCGGCTCTCGCCTATGCCTGCGATGGCGGCTTTATGCATGTCGAATTCGAAATAAACAAATGGACAGGATTTACAGGATTAGACCCACAAAAAATGAGTGTGGGCTCTTTACTCGGCAATCCCCATTTCATGTCCGAGGCGGATGCGCGCATGCTGAGTAGTTCGCCTTCATCGTGTAAATCCTGTTAATCCTGTCTATTGCTCTTGCGTTTTCAGCAGTCAATCGTCTATATCCACGCCGCGCAGCAGGTCGCGCGCGATGATGATGCGCTGTATTTCGGACGCGCCTTCGCCGACGCGATAGTGGCGCACGTCGCGGTAGAAGCGCTCGACCGGAAAGCCGCGGATCACGCCCATGCCGCCGTGGATCTGCACCACGCGATCTACCACGCGCCCCACCATTTCCGAGCAATAGAGCTTGCACATGCTGCCGGCCGAGCCGACGTTCTTGCCGGTCTCCAGGCGTCGCAGGATGTCGTAGGCCAGCGCGCGGCCGGCAGCGATCTCCATCGCCGAATCCGCAAGCATCCATTGGATCGCCTGGCGCTGCGCGAGCAGCTTGCCGAACGTCTTGCGCTGCTTGGCGTGATTCGCCGCCATCTCGAGCAGGCTTTCCGCCGCGCCTACGCACGAGCAGGACACGGACAGGCGGCCGTCGTTGAGAGAGCGCATCGCCACCTTGAAGCCCTGGCCGACTTCGCCCACCACCTTGGATTCCGGCAGCTCGACGTCTTCGAACGTCAGCTCGGCGAGCTTGATGGCATCGGTCGCGATGGTGGTGTCCACGCGCGTCACCGTGAAGCCGGGCGTGCTTTTGTCGAGAAGGAAAGCGGTGATGCCGCCGCGAGCCCGCTTCACCGGATCGGTCACCGCCATCACCATGATGACGTCGGCAATATGCCCGCCGCTGATGTAGTGCTTGCGGCCATTCAGTATCCACTTGTCGCCGCGCTTTTCGGCGCGGGTGCGCATGCCCGACGGATCGGAGCCTGCCTCGGGCTCCGTGAGCGCGAATCCGGATTTGAGCTTGCCCGCCGCGAAGCCCCGCAGGTATCTGTCTTTCTGCTCGGGCGTGCCATGGCGGGTGATCGCCATCGGCGTCATGCCGCTCGAATAATTGGCCGCGATGGTGAACGCCCGATGCAGGCGGGCGAATTCCTCGAGCACGATGCAGTACTGGAACAGCGACAGCCCGCCGCCGCCGTACTCCACCGGCAGGCGCATGCCGCAGAATCCATTCTTCTGCAGCGCTTCCATGGCGCCGTCCGGAATTTCTCCGACACGGTCGATTTCCTGCGCCCAGCGCGGCAGCTCCTTCTCGGTGAACTTTCGCGCCGCGTCGCGCATCGCGCGCAGCTCGTCGGAGAGTTCGATGTCCAGTGCGAGCGTTTCCATGCGTCATGTCCTCTTGTGATGTCCGGTATGCGAGGCGAGCAGGGGCTGCACCGCCGCCGATCGTGCGTTCGCTTCGTCGAATTCTGCGCGCAGCCCTCGCGCGAGCCACTGCTTGTCGAGTGCGTACGCGACCTGGTTCTTGGCGGCGAGCTGCCGCGCTGTGGAGTCGGCTTCAGCGTTGAGCGCTGCCGCGGTCGTCACGATATTGATCAGCCCGCGTTGCAAGGCTTCCGCCGCGCTCATGCGCCGCCCGCTGAGCACGAGATCCCGGGCGGTCGCGCTTCCCGCGAGGCGCGTGACGATCACCATGCCGAGAAACGTCGGTATGCCGATGTTGACTTCGGGCAGGGAAAGCGTCGCGTGCTCGGCAGCAACGACGCAGTCCGCGAGCAGCGCCAGCATGCAACCCAGTCCGATGGCGTGACCGTTCACTGCCGCCACGAGAGGCTTGTCGAAATCGACGATCGCTTCCAGGCAGCGCGTGACCGTTTCGCGGCGGTATTTCGAGAGCGCCTCGTGAGCGAGATTGTCGGGGTTCTTCACGTCTATGCCGGCGGAAAAGACTTTCTCTCCGGTGGCCGTGAGTATCACTGCGGCTATGGCGCTGTCTGCTTGCGCGGCCCGCAGCTCGGCCGCGAGCGCCGACGAAAGCGCGCCATCCACGGCATGGGAGGCGCGCGGGCGATCGAGCGCGAGCGTGAGCACGCCGTCGTGCAGCGAGCGGGCGAGTCCGTTGTCAGCGGTCATGAGGCGTCTCGGGCGGCTGTCTTTTCTCACCACCAGCGCATCCACGGCACATGCGCCGCGCTCGAGGGTGACGAGGGGATTGATATCCAGCTCGGCGATTTGATCGCGCAGGTCATGCCCCAGCCACGACAGCCGGACGATGAGATCGCACAGCGCATCGATGTCGCGCGGGGGCGAGCCGCGCACGCCTTCGAGCAGCTTGCAGGCGCGCAGCTCGCCCAGCATTGCGCGGGCTTCGGCATGGCTCACCGGTGCCACGCGATAGGCGAGGTCGCGCAGCACTTCGACGTGGATACCGCCCAGCGCCGCGACGACCACCGGCCCGAACACGGGATCGTTGACCATGCCCAGCATCATCTCGACGCCGGCGGGCGCCATTTCCTGCACCAGCACGCCGTCGAGCCGCGCATCGGGCTTGTAGCGGCGCGCGGCATCGAGCACCTCGTCATACGCGCGGCGCATGGCATCGTTGCCCTGCACGCCGAGGCGTATCGCGCCCGCTTCGGTCTTGTGCGGGATGTCGGGAGACTCGATCTTGAGCGCGACCGGCCGCGCGATGTCGCGAGCGAGCTTTACCGCCTCGGAGGCGCTGTGGGCCAGCATCTCTCGGGTCACCGGAAACCCGTAGGCAGCCAATACCGATTTGCTCACGCGCTCGGTCAGCGTGCCGCTCTGCGATTGCACGATGTCCCGCGCACGGCTCACATCGATGTCCGCGGGCCGCTCGCCCGCCATGTTCGATCGCCGCGCATCGAGGAATTGTCCGTAGCGCATGGCGGCGCGCACGGCCTTGAGGCAGGAGAGCGTGTTGCGGTAAGCGGGGATGCCCTCTGCAACGACGGAGTGCATGGTGAACGAGGGATCGTCATTGCAGCAACCCGTCCACAGCACGGCGATGGGCTTGTCCACCGCATGAGCCGCGGCGACCGCCTGCTTCACGTCGCTCGCCTGGGCAAGAGTAAACACGGGAACGACCACGTCGACGTTCTCGTCGCGCGCGATTGCCTCGATGGCTTTCTGGAAGATCTCCGGCTTGCCGATGACGGCGTTGGTCACGTCCGTCGGGTTGCCGGTGGAGGCGAGCTTGGGCAGCACTTCGGCGAGCTGAGCTCGTGTGGCGGGCGTGTAATCAGGCCAGGCGATGCCCAGGCTCGCACCGAGGTCCACCAGCAGCACACCGTTGCCTCCGGAGATCGTGGTTGCGGCAGCGCGCGTGCCGCGCGGCCAGCGGCCCGTGCGCAGCATCATCGCCGTCTCGTACAGCTCGTTGCAGTCGTCCACGCGGATGATGCCGCACTGGCGCAGCGCGGCGTCGCACACCTGATCGGAGCCCGCCATCGCGCCGGTATGAGAAGCGGCCGCTACGCTTCCTGCGGCGGTGCGGCCGAGCTTGACCATGACGACAGGCTTCTCGCGCTCGGCGGCGAGGCGCGCGACTTCGAGCAGCCGCGCCCCGTCGGGAATGCTCTCGGCCAGCACCATGACAACGCGTGTCGACGGCTGCTCGATCGCGAACGCCATGAAGTCGAGTATGTTCAGGTCGGCGGAGTTGCCGCAGCTCACCTGGTAATTGATGCCGAGGCCGATTTCCTGCGCGCGCCACATCACGTTGGCCTGGCCCGCGCCGCCGCTTTGCGACACCACGGCGACGTCGCCCGCGGGCTTGCGGGGTCCCGCGATAGTGGCGGTCGTCGTCATGGCAAAGCCGTCGACGAAGCTCACCATGCCGTTGCAGTTGGGCCCCATGATGCGCATGCCGGAATCGCGCGCGAGGGCGGTGACTGCGGCTTGCAGCCGCCGGCCTTCCTCGGTGCCGCTCTCGGCAAAGCCACCGGTATAGACCGTGGCGAACGCGACGCCGCGCGCCGCGCACTCCTCGAGTATTCCGAGCACCTTGGCGGCGGGCACGACGATGCCGACATGGTCAGGCGCTTCGGGAAGATCGCGCACGCTCGCGTAGCACTTGAGCCCGCGTACTGTCTCCAGCCGCGGATTCACCGGATAGATGCGTCCCTGGTAATCGAAGTTCTGCATCCGCATCAGCACCTTGCCGGCGAAGCGGCCGACGTCGTCGGTGGCGCCGACGAGCGCTACGCTGGCAGGGCCGAAAAAACGGCGAAGATCGGGCGTTGGGCGCGGTGCGGCTGATTGCGTGGGTTGCATGGTGTGGTCGCTGCTCTTCTCGCGGAGCGTGAGGTGTCGCGGCGCAGGTGACCGCTAGTAGTGGATGGTAGGTGCGCGCGAAGGCGTCTGTCCATTACCCGGCGTATATGCCGCCCATAAACGCCGGTATATACCGACTCCGGCGCTACAGCGCGCGCGTCACTTTGCCCAGAAGAGTACGGAACCACTCGTGCGCCGGGTCGCGGTGGGTACGCTCATGCCAGTACAGCGCGATGCTCTGGTCCGGAATGTCGAGCGGCAGCCGATGCGCGCGCAGCGGAAGGCTGGCCGCGAAACCCCGCGCAAAGCGTGCAGGGACTGCGGCAATGAGACCGGAATTGGCGACGATGTAGGGCACCGTGAAGATATCCTGTACCAACATGGGGATACGCAACCGTCGTCCCAGCGCCTCCACCGCCTGGTCTATGACCTCGCCGGAATCGCTGCGCTGATGCACCATGCTGCGCACATGGGGCAGGGAGCAGAACAGCTCCGTGGTGAGCCGGCCGGGGATCGCCGGATGATTCTTGCGGGCAAGGCACACGAAGTTATCGCGGTACAGCGTCTTGAAGCGATGCTCCGCCGGCGGCTGGCGTATCCACCCGATACGGAAATCGATTTCCCCCTTTTCCAGCCATTCAGTGGCGCGCTCGCGGTTGGAGGCGCGCACGTCGACGTGTACGCCCGGCGCATGCTTCTCCAGGTGCTTCGCGAGGCGCGGCAGCAGCACGTAGGCGATGTAGCCGGGCGCCGTGAGCGTGAACTGCGCGCGGGAGGTCAGCGGGGTGAAAGGCGTGGATCCGGCCGTGAGCGCGTTGAGTTCCTCCAGCACGCGGCGGACGCGCTCGGTGAGCGCCAGCGCGCGGGAGGTCGGCACCATGTCGCCCTGGGCGCGCAGCAACAGCGGGTCGCTGAACAGCGCACGCAGGCGGCGCAGCGCGATGCTCATCGCGGGCTGGCTCAAGTTCATCTGCTGCGCAGCACGCGACACGCTGCGCTCTGTCATCAGCACGTCGAAGCAGCGCAGCAGCCGCAGGTCGACCGTCTCGATATTGCGCGGCATAAATGGCCTACATATCCACGGAGTTATGGACAGATTATAGCCGCGAAACATAAGATGGCCTTCCGGACGGAAGCGTCCCGACCGCAATGCGGAACAGGATCGAAAACCAGTGGCGCCGACGGCGCGACGCTGCGCTTCAACGGAGGAGTGACGGACATGAAAAAAACCACAGCGATCGCTGCGGTCCTCGCTGCCCTCAGCGGCGTCGCCGGCGCGGCCGACGGCTATCCCAACCGCCCGATACGCATGGTGGTGCCCTTTGCCGCCGGAGGCACGGCCTCCATCATCGCGCGCTCCATTGCGCATGAGGCCGAAAGAGATCTCGGAGAGTCCTTCGTGGTGGACAACCGTGACGGGGCGAACGGCCTGATCGGGACGCAGATCGTCGTGAACGCGGCGCCGGACGGCTACACGATGCTGCACGTGTCGACTTCCATCGCCATCAATCCCGGCGTCTACAGGAAGCTGCCGTACGACACGCTGAAGGACCTCGCGCCCGTCACCATCGTGGCGCTCGGTTCCGGCTACCTGCTGCTGGCGAACACGCGCCTGGGCGTCAACTCCGTCAAGGAGCTGATTGCGCTTGCGAAGACCAAGGGTGTCACCTACGGGACCGCAGGCGTCGGCAATTCCACGCACCTTGTCGCCGAGATGTTCTCCCGTGTCGCCGGCACACACCTGGTGCACGTGCCCTACAAGGGCGTGGCACCGGCGCTCAACGCCGTCATCGGCGGCGAGGTGAACATCATGTTCATACCGCCCACGGCGGCGGTCGGGCACGTCAAATCGGGCCGGGTCACGGCGCTCGCGTTCACCGGGAAAACCCGGTGGAACGTGCTGCCGAACGTGCCGACCGTGGCGGAGTCGGGAGGACCGGAGTTCGTGAAGGATGCGGGATGGAATGCATGGCTGGTCCCTGCGCGCACGCCGAAGAGCGTGATAGAGCGGCTGCAGCAGGCGGCTTCCAGGACGGTGAACGAGCCGAAAGTGAAAACCGTGCTGGAAGCCGGAGGCTACGAGCCGTTCGCGAACACGCCGGAAGAGGCGCGGGCGTTCCTGCGCTCCGAAATCGAGACCTACACCAGGATCTCGCGTGAAGTGGGCGTGAAACAGCAATAAGCCGCGCCGGCGTCGATACGAGAGGAGCGACCATGCCGCATCGATTGCTGATACTGCCGTTGCTGTTGTGCTCGATGCAGGCGCAGTCGGATGTCTATCCGGCGCGTCCCATACGGCTCGTCGCGCCGTTCCCGGCGGGCGGCACGGCGGACGCCATCGCGCGCATCGTCGCGAACGAGGTTGGAACAGGCATCGGACAGTCTTTCGTCATCGACAACCGGTCGGGCGCCAACGGCATCATAGGCACCGACATCGTCGCGAAAGCGCCGCCCGACGGGCACACGCTGCTGCACGTCACCGGCTCGTTCGTGATCAATCCGAGCATCTATCGCAAGCTGCCTTACGACATCTTCCGCGACTTCGCGCCGGTGACGAACGTCGTGCTCGGCACCGGCTACCTGCTGCTGCTCAATCCGTCGGTGCATGCGTCGTCGGTGAAAGAGCTGGTCGCGCTGGCGAAAACGCAGAAGCTCACCTACAGCTCTCCCGGCGTCGGCAATACGCTGCATCTTGCCGCCGAGCTCTTCAACGTGCGCAGCGGCGTGAAGCTCACGCACGTGCCGTACAAAGGCGTCGCGCCCGCGATGAATGCAGTGATGTCGGGGGAGGTGCAGGTGACGTTCATGCCGCCGACGGTGGTGGTACAGCAGGTGAAGGCAGGGAAACTGAAGGCGATTGCATTCACCGGTGCATCGCGGTGGCCGGTCATGCCCGAGCTGCCGACGATGACCGAAGCCGGCGTGAAGAACATGGAGCTCACCGGTTCGTGGCACGGCTGGTTCGCTCCGGCGGGCATGCCCAAAGCGGTCGTCGATCGGCTGCAGCGCGAAGTGCAGCGCGCGATTCAGGTGCCGAAGGTGCGCGAATTCATCGTCGAGGGCGGCTACGAGCCCGATGGCCGCAGCGCTGACGATTTCGGGAAATTCGTGCGCGCCGAATTCGACCGTTATGCGGAAATGGTGCACATCGCCGGCGTGCCGCATCAGTAGGCGCGCCGGCTCACGGGGGGGCACGTTGGAGAAGACATCGGAAGCGCAGTTCGAGGTGCTGTGGCCGCTCGCCAGGAAAGCGAAGCGTGCGGAGAGCACCGCAACGGCAGTCGGCGATCTGTCCGGGAAGACGGTTGCGGAGCTGTGGGACTACATCTTCCGCGGCGAGATCATCTATCCCGCGATACGCGAGCGGCTGCGCGAGCGCTATCCGGGAATCAAGTTCGTCGATTACACGCACTTCGGCAACATCCACGGTCCCAGGCAGCGCGACATCGTCGCAGGACTCGCGGCCAGGCTGCGCGAGCTGAAGGTCGACGCAGTCATTTCCGGCATAGGCGCCTGAGGCAGCTGCACGCCCGCCGTGTTGCGGGCGAGTGCGGAAGCCGAAAAAGCCGGGATACCGACCGTGAGCATCATCGGCTCGGCTTTCATGAAGCAGGCGGCGTTCGTCGCCAAGGGCATAGGCATACCGTTCGCGCTCGCCGAGTATCCCGGTGCGCCTATGGTCGACGGCGAGGCCGACATTCGCGCCAAAGTCGATCGCCATCTGATGCCTGCCATCCTCGATGGCCTCACGAAACCGCGAACGGCAAGCAGCGTTGCCAGCGAGGCGGAGCCCGAGCCCGGCACCGTGGTCTTCCGCGGCACGCTCGACGAAGTGCAGGAGCATTTTCTTACCCGCCTGTGGAGCGACGGCCTGCCCGTCATTCCGCCGACAGCCGAACGTGTCGCCGCGTTCCTCGAATTCACCGAGCGCAAGCCGGAGGAGATCATCGGCGTGTTCCCGCTGGAAGGCCGCGAAGCGACGATACACAGCATCGCGGTCAACGGCGTCATGGCGGGATGCCGGCCGGAGTACATGCCGGTGCTGGTCGCCATCGTGCAGGCGATTGCCAAGCCGGGCTTCCGGCTCGAGGACGCAGGCTCGACGCCGTCGTGGGAGCCGCTGATCGTGCTCAGCGGGCCCATCATCAAGCAGCTGGATTTCAACCACGGCGCAGGGTTGATGAAGATCGGCCGCCAGGCGAACGGCAGCGCGGGACGTTTTCTCCGCCTGTACCTGCGCAACATCTGCGGCTATCGCATCGCGCCGGGCGACGGCGACAAGGGCAGCATAGGCTACAGCTTCAACGTCGCGCTCGCGGAAGACGAGGACTGGGCGCGCGATATCGGGTGGACGAGCTTCGGCGAGGACATGGGGCATGCGCCGGGCGACAACGCGGTCACGGTGCAAAGCGTCGTCTGCATCACGCCGCCGACGTACAGCTCGGGTGCCGAGGCGCGCGGCCACGTGCAGCAGTTCGTCGACGTGATGGGTCGCGCTTTCTCGTACTGGGCGTACTCGGGGCTCAAGCGCGGATACTGGCACTCCGTGATCGTCATCGGGCCGAGCATCGCGAAAGTGATCGCGAAGACCATGAGCAAGGACGACGTGCGCCGTTATCTGTGGGAGCAGGCCACCATCCCGGCGTCGCTCATGCAGAACTTCGCGCGCCAGACGGGCGGGCTGGAGCTCGATTTCAGGAAGCTGATCGACGAAGGCTACATCTCGCCGGACTATCTCGCGTCGGACGATCCGAACCGGCCGGTGAGGATATTCGTGAATCCCGGCGACATCGGCATCGTCGTCGCGGGCGATCCCGGACGCAACCAGTCGCGCGGCTATATGGCCAACCACGAGCAGGGTGCGCGCACGACGCAACGCATAGCGCTTCCCCGCAACTGGGACGAGCTGCTTGCGCAGGCGCGGCCGCCGCACGCGCAATGAGCCATGGAGGCCATGTGATCAAGACACTGGTGGCTGCCACGTTCGTGCTTTGCGGCGCAACCGCCGCGTGCGCACAAAGCACTGCCGTCCCGGGCGTGCAGTCGCGGCCGATACGCATGCTGATGCCGTTCCCGCCCGGCAGCGCGGGCGATGTCATTGCGCGTGCGCTGGTCCCGACTGCATCGGAGATCGGCCGCCGGACCATCATCATCGACAATCGCGGCGGCGCTGCGGGCTCCATCGCTGCCGAGCTCGCGGCGAAGAGCACGCCCGACGGATCGACGCTGTTCTTCGGCACCACCGGCGCGCTCGCGATCAATCCCGCGATCTATGCCAGGCTGCCTTACGACCCGGTGCGCGATTTTGCCGGCGTCACGCTCGCAGCGACCAGTACCTACACCATCGTCGTGTCGCCTGCCTTGCCGGTTGCGAATCTCAAGGAGTACGTGGCGTATGCGAAAGCAAGGCCGGGTGAGCTGAATCTCGGCTCCTCGGGCGCGGGCACTTCGGTCCATCTGTCGGCCGAGCTGTTCAACAGCGTGGTCGGCATCAAGACCATACACGTGCCGTACAAAGGCGCGTCCGAAGCGCTGACCGACCTCATTGCGGGCCGCGTTCACGTCATGTTCGCCAGCACGTCGTCCGCGGTGCCGTTCGTGCGCGGCGGCAGGGTGAAAGCGCTCGCCATCACCGGCACCGAGCGCGACCCCGCGATGCCCGAGCTGCCGACCGTGCTGGAGACCGGTGTCGCCGATTACAGCTCGGTGGGATTCTTCGGGGTGCTGGCGCCGGTGGCGACACCGAAACGGGTGATCGACACCCTGAACGAAACATTCGTTGCTGCACTGAAGACGGCCGAAGTGAAGCAGAAATTCGCGGCGCTCGGAGTCGCTGTCGCGTGGAGCACGCCGCAGACGTTCAACGAGCGCATCAAGACGGAGAAAGCCAAGTGGACGAAAGTCGCGCGGGCCATAGGCGCGCACGCGGACTGATCGCCGCGGCAGCGCTGTGTGCGACGTCAGCAGTCGCTGCAGACGCGCCGTATCCTGTCCGTCCGGTGCGCCTGCTCGTTTCTGCAACGCCGGGAGGCACCGTCGACCTCGTTGCGCGCGTGCTTGCGCCCAAGCTCACCGAGCGGCTCGGCCAGCCATTCGTCGTGGACAACCGCGGCGGTGCGGGCGGCGTCATCGCTGCGGAGCTTGTCGCAAAAGCAAGTCCGGACGGCTATACGCTCGGGGTGGTGTACACCTCGTTCACGACCAATCCGGCGCTGCGCAAGCAGTCTTCGTACGATCCGGTCCGGGACTATTCCGCAATCACGCTCGTCATCGTCTCACCGCTTGCGCTGGTCGCGAACGCAGGGCTCGGCATGGACAGCGTGCGCGATCTCATCGCGATGTCGAAGGTAAAACCACTGTATTACGGATCGAGCGGCAACGGTTCGGGTGGCCACATGTGCGGCGAGCTGTTCAACGCCATGGCGGGCGTCAGGACGACTCACGTGGCTTACAAGGGCGCTGCGGCAGCGACCTCCGAAGTCGTGGCGGGGCAGGTACAATTTCAGTTCGCCGGGCCGATCACCGTCGTCTCGCTTGCGAAGTCGGGGCGCCTGAAGTTCCTCGCTGTGACCAGCCTCAAGCGCAATGCCACGTGGCCCGACATTCCTACGCTCGACGAGGCCGGCGTGCCGGGATTCGAGGTGGTGAACTGGTTCGGCCTCGTGGCGCCGGCGAAGATCTCGCGGGCCGTCATCTTGCGTCTCAACGAAGATATCGTGAAAGCGCTGCAGTTGCCCGACGTGCGAGGCAAGCTGGGCGGGGAGGGGGCGGAGGTCGTCGGCAGCACGCCGGAAGCCTTTGCCGAGTTTCTCAAGCGCGACGTTGCCAAATGGCGCAAGGTCGCAACGGACAGCAACATCCATGCAGATTGAGCGTTGCGCCCGCATCCGCGAGCGACGACAGCGCTGCTGAATACCTGAGGAAAAGCAGATCATGACATCGAATCCCGGTCACAAGCTTCCGGAATTGTGCGGCGCCCATCTCTTTGCAAAGGCGCTCAAGCGCCATGGTGTGGAAGTGATGTTCGGGCAGAGCCTCCCATCGGCGCTGTATCTCGTCACGCCCGAGATCGGCATCCGGCAAATTGCGTATCGCACCGAGAACGCGGGCGGCGCCATGGCCGACGGCTACGCGCGCATGTCCGGCAAGGTCGCGGTGGTCACGGCGCAGAACGGTCCCGCGGCGATACTGCTCGCTCCGGCGCTCGCCGAGGCTTACAAAGCGTCCGTGCCCGTCGTTGCGATCGTTCAGGACGTGCGGCGTACCCAGACGGACCGCAATGCCTTCCAGGAGCTCGACCACTTCGACGTGTTCCGCGGCTGCGCGAAATGGGTGCGTCGCGTGACGGAGATTTCGCGCATCGAAGACTACGTCGACATGGCATTCGTCGCCGCGGCGAGCGGCCGCCCGGGCCCGGTGGTCCTCATGGTGCCGCAGGACCTGCTGCTGGAGAAGGCGACATCTCCGATGACCACCGGCCGGCAACAGAGCCTCGGTGCGTATCCGCTCGATCGAACGCTCGCGGATCCATCGGCCATCGAAGCGGCCGCCGCGTTGCTCGCCGATGCGGCCATGCCGCTCATCGTCGCAGGCGGCGGCGTTCATCTTTCCGGCGCGCAGGCAGCCGTTGCACGATTGCAGGACGTTGCCGGCATACCGGTCGCGACGACGGCCATGGGCAAGGGTGCCGTGGACGAGCGTCATCCGCTGTCCATGGGCGTGATCGGCTACTTCATGGGCACGCGCTCTCGCACGCGCCACTTGCGCAGCCTGGTGGACGAGGCCGACGTCATTCTGTTCGTCGGTGATCGCACCAACCAGAACGGCACCGACTCGTGGACGCTGTTTCCAAAGACCGCGCGCTACATCCACATCGACGTTGACGGGCAGGAGGTCGGCCGGAATTACGAGGCGTTGCGCCTGGTCGGTGATGCGAAGCTCACGCTGGAGCATCTCACGCGGGCGCTGGAAACGAAGAGCGCTGCGAAGCGCAAGAGCGCGCGAGCTGCGGTGGAAGCACGGATCGCGTCGGCGCACAAGGCATTCTCCGGGGAGGCCGGCGCTTTTCTGCAGTCGGACGCCGTGCCCATCCGGCCCGAGCGGGTCATGCACGAGCTCGATCGCATGCTCGATGCGGATACCGTCGTCGTGTCGGACGCGAGCTATTCCCCGATATGGGTGGCCAATTATCTCACCGCGCGACGGCCGGGGATGCGCTTTCTCGCCGGTCGCGGTCTTGCCGGCCTGGGCTGGGGGTTCCCAGCCGCCGTCGGTGCGAAGCTCGCTGCCGGCAGGAGCAACGTGTTCTGCATCACCGGCGACGGCGGTTTCGCGCATGTATGGTCCGAGCTCGAGACGGCGAAGCGCATGGGCGTGAAGATTACCGTCATCGTGCTGAACAACCAGATCCTCGGTTATCAGTGGCACGCCGAAGACGTGCTGTACGGAGGACACACCGATGCCTGTCAGCTCTCGCCGGTGGATCATGCGGCGATCGCGCGCGCGTGCGGATGCGAAGGCTTACGCGTGGAGCGCCCGGGAGATTTCGCGGCCGCCCTCGATCGCGCAATGAAATCGCCCGTCACGACGGTGATCGACGTCGTCACCGATCCGAAGGCTTACCCGCCGATCACGCTGTACGAAGGCAGGATCCAGTACTGAAAGGAGCGATGATGCGTCACTGCATGCAGTCGTTGCTTGCGTTCGCCGTCTCGTGCGCCATGATCGCTGTCGCCTGTGCGCAGGCGCCGTCGAAGGCGAATTATCCGAATCGCGCCATACGTCTCGTGTTGCCGTTTCCGCCGGGCGGCGCGACCGACATCATGGCGCGCAAGATCGGGCAGAAAATGTCTTACGAGTGGGGCCAGCAGGTCGTGATCGACAATCGCGCCGGAGCGGGCGGCAACATAGCGACCGAGCTCGTGGCACGCGCAGTGCCCGACGGCTATACGCTGCTGTTCGCCGCCAGCGCGCAACTCGCCGTCAATCCCAGCCTCTATGCGAAAGTGCCGTTCGATCCCATCAAGGATTTCGCGCCCGTCTCGCTCGCGGGCTCCGTTCCCAACATACTCGTCGCGCACCCCTCGCTCGGCGTGAAGAATCTGAAGGAGCTCATTGCGCTTGCGAAGGCCAGGCCCGGTCAGCTCAACTATGCCACTGCCGGCGCCGGATCGACGGCGCATCTGTCCGTCGAGTTGCTGAAAATGGAAACCGGCATAGACATCGTCCACGTGCCGTATCGCGGCGCGGCGCCCGGCGTGACCGACGTATTGAGCGGCCAGGTGCCGCTGATGATGGTCAGCATGCCGTCGGTGCTCGGACACGTGAAGATCGGCAAGCTGCGCGCGATCGGAATGACGGCTTCCAAGCGGTCGGAGGCCGCACCCGACGTGCCGACGTTTGCCGAGACCATACCCAGGTTCGAGTCGAGCGCGTGGTACGGCATGCTCGCCCCGGCCGGCACGCCGCAAGACATCGTGGACAAGCTGAGCGACGAGGTGCGCTCCATACTCCGCCAGGCGGATGTGAAAGAGGTGCTCGCCGCTCAGGGCATAGAGATCATCGCGAGCACGCCGCCGGAATTCGCTGCTTATATCAAGACCGAGCTGACCAAGTGGGCGGCCGTCGTCCGCAAGTCCGGCGCCCGGGTGGACTGACTTTCAAGGAGCAACTCGTGATGCCGACTACCAAGCTCGTTCGCGTCTATACCGGAGACGACGGCTGCTCCCACTTCGAGGATCTCGAGCTGCGCATGGACGAGTTCCGTCTGGGGACATTGTTCTCTTACAAGTCGGGGCTCGTGCCGGTGAATGGCGTGGTGTTCCGCGAGAATCCCCTGGACGGTTCCGACGACTTCCATAACCCGCCACGCCGCCAGTTCGTGATCACGCTCTCGGGTGCGGTAGAGCTCAAGGTGAGCGACGGCAGCACACGCGTTTTCGGCCCGGGCGATGTGCTGCTCGCGGAAGACACGCGCGGCGCAGGCCACTCCGCGCGCGAATTGCTGGGTCCGCGGCGCAGTCTCATCCTGCCGGTAGACGACGCGTTCGACATACGCCGATTCGTTTGATCCGCGTCGCCGCAAACTTTCTGTAGCTCGCCGACGCGCCGGTCATGACATCCGATTCCGTGCGTGCTTGAGCGCTCGGCAGTCCCGCTCGGAAACCTGCCGAATGCGTCCTGCAGCACCACGAAAGGCTGGACGGAAGCGGCCATCCCAACGGCCTTAAACAAGGGGACATCCGCCTGGAATCGCGTATCCTCGCCGTCGCCGATGTCATGTCTAGGCGTGCTTCCGGCGCGTCCGTAGCCGTCGGGAAGGAAATCCGGCTCGGCCTTTTCATACCACTGGAGAGAAAAATGCAACAACAAAAGCCCATAAGAAATGGGCCTTGGATGGTCTAGAGTGGTTCTAGACCGACAACCGAATTGGTGGAGGCGGCGGGAATCGAACCCGCGTCCGCAAGCCCTCTACAGTCAGGACTACATGCTTAGCCTGGTCATTTGGATCTCGCCTCGCGCCCGCCGGCCGGCAGGCTGACGCTCAGCCAGTCGCTTCGACGGATCTGCACAGTGAAGCGACCACACCGTGCAGAGAGGCTGATGTAAATGACGCTGCACCCTTCCACAGTCCGGCTTGCGCCTTTCTGCTTCCGGGCCTAGCCCATCAGCAAGCTAGTGCAGCGTCCAGCCGGTGTTAGGCGGCTAGAGCGAAACGCTCGTCGTTTGCGTTTGTAGTGTTCCAGCTGTTTAACAAGGTGACTGGACCTTGGCATGCCCTGCGCTGCTTCGTAACCCACGTCGAAACCAGGTCGCCCCCGATATCGTTTGAAGCTACCGCATTATCGCATATGGAGACAGGCGGGACATTTTCAAGTTCCGCGGATGTCGAGGAAACGCAGCAGGTCCTGCGGATGATCGATCACGGCATCAGCGCCCCAGGAGTCGGGTGCGCTGCCGTTGAGATAGCCGTAGCGGACCGCGACAGTGGTCATGCCGGCCGCCCGGCCCGCCTCTATATCGCGCGCATCGTCGCCGACGTACATGCAGACTTGTGGAGGTATGCCCGCAGCCGCGCTCGCAGCGAGCAGCGGGGCAGGGTGAGGCTTGAGATGCCCCGTTGTATCGCCTCCGATGACGCACAAGCACTGCAGCTGTGGCGCAAGCATGCCGATCAGCGGCTTTGCATAGCGCTCCGCCTTGTTGGTCACTATGCCCCATCCAATGCCGCGCGTCTGGAGTCCTGTGATGAGGTGTGACATGCCGGGAAACAGCCGGCTCTCACGGCAGAGATTTGCTTCGTACAATCGCAGGAATTCCTCGCGCATCGCGTCGTAGTCTCGATGCCCGGGCGTAAGGCCGAATCCGACGCTCAGCATGCCGCGTGCGCCGGACGACGTGACGGGCCGCGTGGCGGCAAGCGGTACGGCGGGTAGGTGACGCGCCTCACGCATCAGATTGAGCGCATGGGCGAGATCCGGCGCCGTGTCAGCGAACGTGCCGTCGAGGTCGAAGAATACCGCTTGCGGGATTGGAACCGACGGCACGCCCGACCTACGTCTTCTGGGCGTGCAAAAGGAAATTGACGCCGGTGTCCCGGCCAAGCGAATAGCGCTTGGTGAACGGGTTGTAGGTCATGCCCATCACATCGGCCACGGTGAGCGACGCGCGTCGGCACATCGAAGAAAGCTCGGATGGCTTGATGAACTTCGAGTAGTCGTGCGTGCCGCGCGGTAGCAGCTTCAGGACGTACTCCGCGCCTATCACGGCGAACAGATAGGACTTCGGATTCCGGTTGATCGTGGAGAAGAAAACATGTCCGCCAGGCTTCACCAGCCGGGCGCACGCATCTACCGTTACCGCCGGCGATGGGACGTGCTCGAGCAGCTCCATGCAGGTCACCACATCGAACTGGCCCGGCATCTCGGTCGCGAGCTTCTCGGCGGACGTATATCGATAATCCACCTCGCGGCCGGATTCGAGCAGATGCAACTGTGCGACTTTCAGCGGCTTCTCCGCCATATCGATGCCGGTCACCGTTGCTCCGCGCCATGCCATCGCTTCCGCCAGGATACCGCCACCGCATCCGATATCCAGCACGCGCTTGCCCGCCAGCGCCGCGATGCGATCGATGTAGTCGAGACGCAGCGGATTGATTTCGTGGAGGGGCTTGAACTCGCTCTCGGGATCCCACCAGCGATGGGCGAGCTGGCTGAATTTCTCGAGCTCAAAAGGATCGACATTGATCATGCTGGGTAGCCGCGATGCGTCTGTGGCGAATTGTACTTGAACGGAAGGTCTCTTGCGGCTCAGCTCTGGATTCTTTCACGCCAGTAGCGTGCCTTCGCCTTCAGCTCTGCGGTGTCGAGGCCGGTGAGTTGACGGTTCTCGACACGCAGCTTCCCGTCTATCCAGACGTGAGTGACATGCTCGCGCCCCGCAGCGTAGACGAGGTGCGACATCGGGTCATAACAGGGAGTGAGCTCCAGCGCGCCGAAGTCCACCGCGACGATGTCGGCTCGCTTGCCGGGAAGCAGAGAGCCAATACGGTCCTGCAGGCCGAGCGCACGCGCTGCGTTCAACGTCGCCATCTCCAGCGCGGCTTGCGCTGGCAGCGCGGTCGGATCGCTGCTGTTGCCTTTCGCGAGCAGCGCCGCAAGGCGAGTTTCCGAGAACATATCGAGGCTGTTGTTGCTGGCGGCGCTGTCTGTGCCGAGGCCGATGTTTACGCCAGCGCGGCGCATTGCGGCAACCGGCGCGATGCCGCTGGCAAGCTTCAGGTTCGACGCAGGGCAGTGCGCGACATGGCAACCCTCCTGCGCGAGCAGGTCCGCTTCCGCCGGGTCGAGATGGACGGCGTGGACGGCGATGAGGCCAGGCCCCAGCAGTCCCAGCCGTCGCATACGAGCGATGGGCCGCTCCTGGTGCTCCTTGAGGCTCTCGTGGATCTCGTCGATCGTCTCGTGCAAATGCAGATGCACCGGAAGATCCAGCTCTGCGGCGTACGTTGCGATACGCTCGAACGACGCGTCGGAAACGCTGTACGGCGCATGGGGAGCCATGCAAAACGACAACAGCGGCTCGTCACGGAACGCATCGCGCATGGCGAGCCCCTTCGCGAGGTAATCGCTCGGGTCGCTGGCATACGGCGACGGGAACTCGACGACGATAATGCCGAGTGCCACGCGCATGCCTGCCTGCAATGCTGCTGCGCCGGCGGCCTCGGGAAAGAAATACATGTCGTTGAAGCACGTGACGCCGCCGCGCATCATCTCCGCACAGGCGAGCAGGGTGCCGTCGCGCACCAGCTCGGGGGAGGCAAGCTTCATCTCTGCCGGCCAGATGTAGCGGTTGAGCCACTCCATGAGGCTCACGTCATCCCGCACCCCGCGCATGAGGGTCATCGCCGCATGCGTGTGCAGATTGATCAGCCCGGGTATGAGAACGTGCTCAGGCAGCGTTACGCGGTCCGGGGCTGCATACCTTGCGTGGGCCTCGGTTGTCGGCAGAACGTCGCAGATGGCCCCGTCGCGAACGACGACGGAGTGACCCGCAAGGACCACGCCGGGCGGCTCTACCGGGATGATCCAGCGGGCGTCGATAAGGGTGTCGGCAGGAATCGCTTGTGGAGGCATGGGAGAAAAAAAAGCCCTGCCGAGGCAGGGCTTTTTATTCGTCTAACGGACTGCGTTATTTCTTGGTTTCCGGCTTGGCCTCGGGCTTCGCTTCCGGCTTGGCTTCCGGTTTCTTCGCCGGCGGTTTCGGCTGCACGCCGACCGCTTCAACGGTCACGCGGCGGTTCGGGGCCAGACACTCGATGAGCTGCTTGCGCTTCATCTTGTTGTCGCAGAACTTGGTCACCGGGATCGGCTGTTTGAACGCTTTGCCTTCCCAGAAGATCAGTTTCTGATCGAAGCCCTTGCTGACGATGTAGTCCTTCACCACGATCGCGCGGCGCTCGGACAGCTTCGTGTTGTACTTCAGGCTGCCGATACGGTCGGTGTGACCCGTGACGATGATGGCGCCCAGCGTGACAGGCTTCAGGCCAGCCAGGAAGGCATCCAGTTCCTTCACGTTGTCGGGCGTCATTTCAGCCTTGTCGAACGGCATGCCTTGCAGTTCGATCTTGCGCTCGACGTTCATCATTTCCGGCTTGGCCGGCTTCTTCGCCTCGGGTTTCGGCGCGGGTTTCGCTTCGGGTTTCGGCGCAGGAGCCGGGGCAGGAGGAGCGGGTTTCTTGACCAGGTCCGGATCGCAATTGGAAGTGGCGAGCGCCGGAGTCCACTGAGACACGCGCACGCACACGCCGGCTTGGCTTGCCCGCACCTCGTTTCCTTGGCTATCGAGCAGGTAGCCGTCCTTTCGTTCCGCTTGCGCCAGGGCCGTCACCGGTATCAACGCGGCTACGGCTATGACGCCCGCGAGAGTATTGCGAAGAGTTGACCTCATAATTCTTGTTCCTCCTGTTTTACGATTGATGAGAGCTCGCCGAAATGCCGGTGAATGCAAGAAAAACTCCCCGATGCATTTAATATCACAACGGTCATTTCAAATCAAACTATGCTGCGATCATAACACGCTTTTTAGGAAAAAAGCATAGCGCGTTGTTGCTAAAATGAAACGGTATTCGAGGTCGCATGGTTTCATGTTATGGAACCTAAATTCAACATAAGTTCGTCGTGCGGCCGATGCCCATTCCGCTGCGCCAATTCGGAGAATGAGCGTTCCGGGTCGATCCGCGCTTGTCCGCTTGTGGAGCTCCTTCACCATTGTTGCTGAGGTGCCGTCGGGGGGACTTTCCGACGATGAAGGCGGGCGAACGCGGCGGCTGATCAACCAGGCGAATGGGGCAAGTGTACGCCCGGCTGTGGTCCGGGCCATTGATCCTTGGCAATCGATGCGCATTTCGTTCGGTCGCGTGAACTGCCGCGTTCAGTCTGGCGGCGAAGAACTTTCGGAGCGGGTTGGCACCGATAGAGTGCGCCGCGAGGCGTTCGGGCCCTTGCGAACAGTCACGTGCCAGCATGCGCACTGGAGAGTGGCTGGTTATGGCAGTTCCACCACGGTGATAAACGGCGGCGCTTTGTGCGCCCATGTGATGGAGCGAACTGCGAATGGCAGCGGACGTGTTGTTGGTCTTGACATGTAATTCCCTTCGTAACTGCCGGATAACGAAAGCAAGTTCCGCGCCCATCGCTGTATGTCATGTGCGCCAGGCAGGGCGTAGCGGATCTCGGTGTCGCGGTGTCACGGAACCGCATTTGGGCTGCTCGCGAGCGGGCGCAAAAGCGCGCGACGCATGCGAGCCGGCTGATAGGTAATGTGCAGCACTGTGCGCACCGCGCGTGGTAAAATTGACAGCTTTAGCCACCGTCCCTAGCGGCTCCTGCCGTCTACCAAAACCAGTCAATGGAACAAGTCGCGAAGGAAACGCTGCCCGTAAGCCTCGAAGAGGAGATGCGCCGGTCCTACCTGGATTACGCGATGAGCGTAATCGTCGGACGCGCGCTCCCGGACGTGCGAGACGGCCTCAAGCCGGTCCACCGACGCATCCTTTTTGCGATGCACGAAGCGAACAACGTCTGGAACCGCCCTTACGTCAAGTGCGCGCGCGTCGTCGGTGACGTGCTTGGTAAGTACCACCCGCACGGCGATTCGGCCACGTACGAAGCGCTTGTGCGCATGGCGCAGCCATTCTCCATGCGCTATACCCTCATCGACGGCCAAGGCAACTTCGGCTCCATCGATGGCGATTCGGCTGCGGCCTACCGCTACACCGAGTGCCGGCTGGAACGCATAGCCGCCGACATGCTGGGCGACATCGACATGGAGACGGTCGATTTCGTGCCGAACTACGACGGGAAGGAGCAGGAGCCGGTAACCCTTCCCACCCGCATACCGAACCTGCTGGTGAACGGGTCTTCGGGCATTGCCGTCGGCATGGCGACCAACATCCCGCCACATAACCTCTCCGAAGTCATCGACGCGTGTCAGGCGCTGCTGCAGAACCCCGACATCCTGATCGACGAGCTCATTCAGATCATGCCGGCCCCGGATTTTCCGACGGCTGGCATCATCTACGGCCTCCACGGCGTCCACGAAGGTTATAGAACCGGGCGCGGACGCATCATCATGCGTGCTCGCACTCATTTCGAGGAGCACGAGAAGACGGGCCGCGTGTCGATCGTGATCGATGAGCTGCCGTACCAGGTGAACAAGGCCAATCTGCTGATGCGGATCGGCGAGCTGGTGCGCGAAAAGCGCATCGAAGGCATCTCCGACATTCGCGACGAGTCGGACAAGAGCGGCATGCGCGCCGTCATCGAGATCAAGCGCGGCGAAGTTCCGGACGTGATCCTGAATCATCTGTGGAAAGAAACGCAGCTGCAGGACACCTTCGGGATGAACATGGTGGCCCTGGTGGACGGCCAGCCGCGACTGTTGAACCTGAAGCAGTTCCTCGATGCGTTCCTGCGCCACCGTCGCGAAGTCGTGACGCGCCGGACCGTATTCGAGCTGCGCAAGGCGCGGGAGCGCGGCCACGTTCTCGAAGGGCTGGCTGTCGCGCTGTCCAACGTCGATGAGGTGATCGCGCTCATCAAGGCTGCGCCGACGCCGGCCGATGCGCGCGTTCAGTTGATGGCACGCTCGTGGCGCTCGCCGCTGGTGGAAGAGATGCTCAAGCGCTCGGAAGGCCCGGTGTCACGGCCGGAAGGGCTCTCCGCCGAGTTCGGCCTGCATGCCGACGGCTACAAGCTGTCTGAAACACAGGCGCAGCGCATCCTCGAGATGCGGCTGCAGAACCTCACCGCGCTCGAGCAGGACAAGATCGTCACCGAGTATCGCGAAACGATGGACAAGATCGCGGACCTGCTCGACATACTGGCAAAGCCTGCCCGTGTCACAGCCATCATCTCGGGCGAGCTCGCCGCGGTGAAGGAGCAGTACGGCGATGCGCGCCGCAGCGAGATCGTGACCCAGACGCAGGACCTGGGCATGGAAGATCTCATCGCGCCCGAGGACGTCGTGGTCACGATGTCCCACGGTGGCTACATGAAATCCCAGCCCGTAGCGGATTACCGTGCGCAACGGCGAGGCGGTCGCGGACGCCAGGCGACTACCACGAAAGAAGACGATTTCGTGGACAAGCTGTTCATCGCGAACACGCATGATTACGTCCTGTGCTTCTCGAACCGCGGCCGGGTGTACTGGCTGAAGGTGTACGAGGTGCCGCAGGGCAGCCGGGCCTCGCGCGGCAAGCCTATCGTCAATCTCGTGCCGCTCGAAGAGCAGGAAAAGATCACCGCGATCCTTCCCGTCAAGGAATTCGACGATCAGCATTTCGTGTTCATGGCGACGGCCAACGGGACGGTGAAGAAGACGGCGCTTTCGGCGTTCTCACGCCCCATGGCGCGCGGCATCATCGCCGTCAATCTCGACGAAGGCGATTATCTGATCGGCGTTGCGCTGACCGACGGCAAGCAGGACGTGATGCTGTTCTCCGACGCCGGCAAGGCAGTGCGCTTCTCCGAAGAGGAAGTTCGGCCTATGGGCCGCACGGCCGGTGGCGTGCGGGGCATGCGCCTGCTGCCCGGGCAGCATGTCATCTCGCTGCTCATCTCACGAGACGAGTCGCTCGCCGTGCTCACGGCGACCGAATTCGGCTATGGCAAGCGCACGCTGATCGCCGAGTACACGCGCCACGGCCGCGGGACCCAGGGCATGATCGCGATCCAGTCCAGCGAGCGCAACGGCAGCCTGGTGGCTGCGCTCCTCGTCGGCAACGAGGACGAGATCATGCTGATCACGACGGGCGGGGTGCTCATCCGCACGCGCGTGTCGGAGATACGCGAGATGGGCCGCTCCACGCAGGGCGTGAGGCTGATCAATCTCGGCGATAACGAACGTCTCGCCGGACTCGAGAAAGTGCTGGAGCCCGACGAAGTCGAAGAAGCGGGGGCGGCCGAGCCGCCGGCTGCCGAATAAGGCAGCCGCGCGCACGCCACAATTCGCAAGCGTTACTTATAGGCGCAGTCAACATGGCAAGAGTGTTCAACTTCAGCGCGGGTCCGGCAGTGCTGCCGGAGCCGGTTCTCGAGCAGGCCGCCGCGGAAATGCTGGACTGGCACGGCAGCGGCATGTCGGTGATGGAAATGAGCCATCGCGGCAAGGAGTTCATCGCGATCCATGCGCAGGCCGAGGCCGATCTGCGGGAATTGCTCGCGATCCCGTCCAACTACAAGGTCCTGTTCCTGCAGGGCGGCGCAGCGGCGCAGTTCGCGATGATTCCGCTCAACCTGCTGCGAGGCAAGGCGAGCGCCGATTACGTGAATACGGGCCAGTGGTCGAAGAAGGCCATCGGCGAAGCGAAGAAATACTGCAAGGTAAACGTCGCCGCGAGCTCGGAAGACGCGAATTTCACCTACGCGCCCAAGCAGTCGGCATGGAAGCTCGATCCCGATGCGGCTTACGTGCACATCACGTCCAACGAAACGATAGGCGGCGTCGAGTTTCACTGGACGCCCGACACGGGCGACGTGCCGCTCGTCACCGATGCCTCGTCGCACATACTCTCGCGCCCGATGGACGTGTCGCGCTATGGGTTGATTTACGCGGGTGCGCAGAAGAACATCGGTCCGGCGGGCCTCGCGATCGTGATCGTGCGCGACGATCTCATCGGCCGGGCAGATCCGCGCACGCCTGGCGTGTTCGACTACAAGATACAGGCCGAAAACGACTCCATGTACAACACGCCGGCCACTTACGGCATCTACATGGCCGGACTGGTGTTCCAGTGGCTGAAGAAGCTCGGCGGCCTGAAGAAGATGGAGGAGCTCAACATCGCGAAGGCGCAGCTCGTCTACGACTACCTGGACCAGACCGAGTTTTACCACACGCCGGTTGCGAAAGACGACCGCTCGCGCATGAACATTCCGTTCACGCTGCGCAACGCGGCGCTGGACGACGAATTCCTCAAGCAGGCGAAGAGCCGCAGCCTGATGCAGCTCAAGGGGCATCGTTCCGTGGGGGGGATGCGCGCGTCGATCTACAACGCGATGCCGAAGGAGGGCGTGGAAGCGCTCGTGAAGTTCATGAAAGACTTCGAGCGCAGCCATGGCTGAGCGCTATCGCATCCTTACGCTCAACCAGATTTCCGCCGTCGGCCTGCGCCGCTTCCCGGAAGAGCGCTACGAGCTCGGAAAGGTCGAGCACCCGGATGCGATCCTGGTCCGGTCGCACGACATGCACAAGATGGAGATCGGCGCGTCGGTAAAGGCGATAGGGCGCGCCGGCGCCGGCACCAACAATATTCCTGTCGATGTAATGAGCAAGCGCGGAGTCCCGGTATTCAACGCGCCCGGCGCCAATGCCAATGCAGTGAAGGAGCTGGTGGTCGCCGCGATGCTCATGGCGGCGCGCAACATCGCTCCCGCGCTCCAGTTCGTCGGTTCCCTGAAGGGCGATGACGCGGCGTTGCACAAGCTGGTGGAAGAAGGCAAGAAGCAGTTTTCCGGCATCGAGCTGCCGGGGCGCACGCTCGGCGTTATCGGTCTGGGCAAGATCGGCAGCCTAGTCGCGGATGCCGCTATCAAGCTCGGCATGGACGTGCTCGGGTACGATCCCGAAATCACGGTCGAAGCCGCGTGGAGCCTTCCGTCGCAGGTGAAGAAGGCGCACAGCATCGAAGAAGTACTGCGCGCGAGCGATTTCGTGACGCTCCACGTGCCCTTGCTCGCGCAGACCCGCAATATGATCAACGCCGCGCGCCTCGAGATCATGCGCAAGCACGCCATACTGCTCAATTTCGCGCGCGACGGCATCGTCGACGACGCGGCGGTATGCGCGGCGCTCGATGCGAAGCGGCTGCGCTGCTACATCTGCGATTTCCCGGCGCAGCGCCTCCAGGGCCACCCGGGCGTAGTGGCTCTGCCGCACCTCGGCGCGTCGACCGGCGAGGCGGAAGACAACTGTGCGGTGATGGTTGCCGACCAGGTGCGGGAGTTTCTCGAGAACGGTAACATTGAGAATGCCGTCAACTTCCCGAACGTGACCATGAGCCGAGAGTCGCCGTTCCGCGTGGGAATCGCAAACGCCAATGTGCCGAACATGGTGGGGCAGATCTCGACCGCCATCGCGCAGGCAGGGCTCAATATCCATAATATGCTGAACAAGTCCAAGGGGGACATGGCTTACACGCTGGTCGACGTCGACAGCGCGGCAAACGATGCATTGATTTCGCGCCTCGCGGCCATACCCGGCGTGCTGGCGCTGCGTTATCTGCCGCAGGCCTGACGTCGCATGAGCGACAAGCTCCTCGACCTGCGGGCCCGTATCGACGCGCTTGACCAGCGCCTCGTCAAGCTCCTTTCCGCGCGCGCCCGTCTCGCGCAGCGCGTGGGCGCCATCAAGCGCGGCGTTGCCGTATACCGGCCGGAGCGCGAAGCCCAGATCCTGCGGCGGGTAGCAGGGCTCAACGAAGGCCCGTTGTCCGCGCGTGCCCTCCAGCAGGTGTACATCGAGATCATGTCGGCGTGTCGCGCGCTGGAAGACCAGATGTCGGTGGCCTACCTCGGACCGGCCGGCACCTACAGCGAAGAAGCGGCGCGCAAGCATTTCGGCTCGATGACGCCGCTGGTCCCGTGCGCCTCGATCGATGAAGTATTCCGGCAGCTCGAAGCCGGCGGCACCGGACACGCGGTCGTGCCTGTGGAGAACTCGACCGAAGGTGCAATAGGACGCACGCTGGATCTTCTGCTTACGACGCGCGCAAAAATCTGCGGCGAGATCCTGCTGCCGGTGCATCAATGCCTGATGACCAAGGCGAAGAGCCTGACGGCGATACGGAAGGTGTACTCGCATACGCAAAGCCTCGCGCAATGCCAGCGCTGGCTCGCGCGCCATCTGCCGCACGCGGAGCGCATTCCCGCGGTGAGCAACGCCGAGGCAGCGCGGCTTGCAGCCGCGGATCGCCAGGCGGCTGCGCTCGCCGGCAAGAACGCGGCCGTGCTGTATGGCCTTGGCGTGCTGGCGCGCAACGTCGAGGACGAGCCGTACAACGCTACGCGCTTTCTGGTGCTCGCTGCCGACGACTCCAAGCCCTCCGGGGCGGACAAGACTTCGCTCGTGCTCGCGACCCGGAACGTGCCGGGGGCGATACATGACCTGCTCACGCCGCTCGCGCAGCACGGCGTGAGCATGACCAAGCTCGAATCCAGGCCCGCGCGCACCGGTCTGTGGGAATACGTCTTCTACGTCGACATCGAAGGCCATAGCGGCGACAGCAAAGTCGCCAGGGCGCTTGCGGAGCTGGAAAGCAAGGCATCGTTCTTCAAGAATCTCGGCTCATATCCTGCAGCGCCGCGCTAGGTTGCCATGGCGGACCTGACGGACAATATCGGCATCGAGCGTCGCGACGGTCGTCATGTTCGCGAAGTCGTGGACGACCTTCCGCTGTTCGACGGTTTCGGCGGCGCCGAGCTGAACAGCTTGTCCTCGTATTTCCGGGCGTTCCAAGCGAACGCGGGTGCGCAGATTTTCTCTGAAGGCGACCCGGGCGAATTCCTGTGCGTGGTGGTGAGCGGCGCCGTCGAGGTGCTGAAGGAGGACCAGCAGGGTGTTGCCCACGTGGTTGCCACGGTGGGAGCGGGAAAGACACTCGGCGAGATGGCGTTGATCGACAGGGAGCCGCGGTCCGGAACGGCGCGCGTCGCACGGCCGTCAGAGCTGCTCGTGCTCACCAGGGAAAGCTTCGAGAAGCTGGCCGGTGAGCATCCGCGGCTTGCGCTGCAATTCACGTTCACGATCGCGCGCCTGCTCAGCAAGCGGTTGCGTCTCGCTAGCGGTATGCTCGTCGATCATCTCGGTTGACGCGCAGGCCAACACAGGACACAGCATGACAACGGATTTGTGTGAACTGGCTCCTGCCTACATCCGCGGCATAGCCCCGTATCAGCCGGGCAAGCCGATCTCCGAGCTTGCGCGGGAGCTCGGGCTCGACGAGGCGGGCATCATCAAGCTCGCTTCCAACGAGAATCCGCTCGGTGTAAGCCCGAAGGCGCAGCGGGCGATACGCGCGGTGCTCGGCGAGCTTGCGCGGTATCCCGACGGCAACGGCTTCGAATTGAAGCAGGCGCTCAAGCGCCGCTTCGGCGTCGCGATGGATGCGATCGTGCTCGGCAACGGATCGAACGACGTCCTCGAGCTTGCCGCGCGGGCTTTCCTCGCGCCCGGGCTGAGCGCGGTGTATTCGCAGCATGCGTTCGCCGTGTACCCGCTCGCGGTCCAGGCGATCGGCGCGCAGGGCATAGAAGTGCCGGCAAACGACTATGGCCACGACCTCGCCGCGATGCTGCGCGCGATCCGTCCGACCACGCGGCTCGTGTTCGTTGCGAACCCGAACAATCCGACCGGCACATTCCTCGGCGGCACTGAGCTCGAAGCTTTTCTCGCCACCGTGCCGCAAGAGGTCCTGGTGGTCCTGGACGAGGCGTACAACGAGTACCTCGCACCGGGGATACGGCAGCAGTCGCTCGCGTGGCTGAAGCGTTATCCGAATCTCATTCTTACCCGCACCTTTTCGAAGGCGTACGGCCTGGCCGGCTTGCGCGTCGGCTATGCGTTTGCGAGCGCCGAGGTGGCCGACATGATGAATCGCGTGCGCCAGCCGTTTAACGTGAACAGCATCTCCCTCGCCGCCGCAGCGGCAGGCCTCGAGGATCACGAATTCGTGGAGAAGAGCTATGCGCTCAACATTGCGGGCATGCGGCAGGTTACCCAAGGCCTGGAAAAGCTCGGGCTCTTCTACATTCCTTCGCACGGCAATTTCGTGAGCTTCCGCATGAAGGATGCAGCGGGCGTGTTTCAGCGGTTGTTGCGCTCCGGGGTCATCGTGCGGCCGATCGCGGGCTACGGCATGCCGGATTTCCTGCGTGTGAGCATCGGGCTGCCCGAGGAGAACCAGCGCTTCCTCGACAGTCTTTCCCGCGCGCTGGCGTGACGGCGCAGACGCCATGGCATCGAAACTCAAAATCAGGAAGCTCGTCATCATCGGCGTGGGCCTGATCGGCGGCTCGTTCGCGCTCGCGCTGAAGAAGGCCAGGGCCGTGAAGCGCGTCGTGGGCGTTGGCCGCACGCGGAAGAACCTCAATGCGGCGCTGCGCCTCGGCGTCATCGATGAAATCGCGAAAGACGCGGCGCGCGCCGTGCGTGACGCGGATTTCGTTTTTCTCGGCACGCCGGTCGGGCAGATGGCGGAGGTCATGTCGCACATCGCGCCGCTTCTTGCGCCGGACGCGGTCGTTACGGATGGCGGAAGCACCAAGCAGGACGTCATCGCGCACGCCGAGCGTTTTCTCAACCCTCACTATCCGCGCTTCGTGCCTTCGCATCCGATCGCCGGCACCGAGCACAGCGGCGCGGCTGCAGCTTTCGCGGAATTGTTTGCAGACCGCAATGTGGTGCTCACGCCGCAGCATGCGACATCGGCGGCGGCAGTGAGGCGCGTGCGCGAAGCGTGGCTCGCGTGCGGCGCACGAGTGGTGAGGATGGCCGCGAACGAGCACGACGAAATCTTCGCTGCGGTGAGCCATCTACCGCACGTCGCAGCATTCGCCCTCGTCAGCGTTCTCGCGCGGGGCCCTGACGCCGCCAAGCGCCTCGGCTACTCCAGCGGGGGATTGCGCGACACGGTGCGCATTGCCGGAAGCTCTCCGGAAATGTGGCGCGACATCTGTATTGCCAATCGCGATGCGCTCACAGCCTTGCTCGATGAGTATCTCGACGAGCTGGAGGCGGCGCGCTCCGCGATTGCGGCCGCGGATGGCGACGCGCTCAGCGAAATGTTCAGCCGTGCTCGCGATGCGCGCGAGCGCTGGCTGGTGAAGTCGCGCTCGTAGACGCGCATGGCCGCCGCTTACCTCGATCTTGCGCCGATCCGACGGGTGAAGGGGACGATAAAGCTCCCTGGCTCGAAGAGTATCTCCAATCGATTCCTGCTTCTTGCCGCGCTGGCTGAAGGGACGACACGGCTCTTTGACGTGCTGTCGTCGGATGACACGCGCCGGATGATCGAGGCGCTGCGCGCTCTCGGAGTGCGTATTGACGAGGCCGGCGAGGCGCGGCTCGACGTGCACGGAGCGGGCGGCCGATTCCCGGTGCGGCGGTGCGAGCTTTTTCTTGGCAACGCGGGAACGGCTTTCCGGCCACTCACCGCGGTGCTTGCCCTCAGCGGGGGCGAGTATCGACTCTCCGGAGTGCCTCGCATGCACGAGAGGCCCATAGGCGACCTCGTCGATGCGTTGCGCGGCGCCGGGGCAGCCATCGATTACCTGGGCGTCGAAGGTTATCCACCGCTGGCAATACATCCGGGCAGCGTGCGGACCGGACAGCTCGTGCGGGTGCGTGGCAACGTTTCCAGTCAGTTCCTCACGGCGTTGCTGCTCGCAATGCCGCTTACCGGAGCGTCGGGACGCATCGAAGTGCAAGGCGAGCTGATCTCCAAGCCGTATATCGAGATTACGCTCAACACGCTGCGCCGCTTCGGCGTCCATGTGGAGCGTGAAGACTGGTCGGCGTTTCTCGTTCCGGCCGGCGCGCGTTATCGCAGCCCCGGCGATCTGTATGTCGAAGGCGATGCGTCGTCGGCGTCGTATTTCCTCGCTGCCGGGGTCATCGGCGGACTGCGCGGCGGAGGCCCTGTCCGCGTGGAAGGCGTAGGCCGCAGCAGCATCCAGGGCGACGTGCGATTTACCGAGGTGCTGGAACGCATGGGCGGGCAGATCACCGTGGGCGATAACTGGATCGAGGCGACGGCCGGACGCGAGGCTGCGGCGAAAGGTCGATTAAGCGCCCTGGATGCCGACTTGAATCACATACCCGATGCGGCGATGACGGCGGCGGTTGCCGCGTTGTTCGCGGATGGCACGAGCGTGCTGCGCAACATAGGCAGCTGGCGAGTGAAGGAAACCGACCGGCTCGCCGCCATGGCTACGGAGCTGCGCAAGCTGGGTGCCGCGGTGGAAGAGGGGCCGGACTTCCTTAGAATCACGCCTCCCGCCTCACACCTCACGCCTCACGCTTCAATAGATACTTACGAGGACCACCGGGTGGCGATGTGCTTCGCTCTCGCCGCGCTGGGGGGCGTGCCGGTCCGTATCAACGACCCGGGGTGCGTGGCCAAGACCTTTCCCGATTTCTTTCGCGCGCTGGCGAGCATCTCGGAGCTCGCATGAGCGGAACCAGGGTTCCGGTCATCGCCATCGACGGGCCATCCGCGTCCGGCAAGGGAACGGTAGCCCAACGCGTCGCGGACGCACTGGGATTTCACTACCTCGACAGCGGCGCTCTCTACCGGGGGGTCGCATTGGCCTCGATCCGGCGCGGGATAAACCTAGACAATAGGTTAGAAACATCTCGCATTGCGCTGAACTTAAACATAGAATTTCCACGTGATCGTATAGTTCTGGATGGCGCTGACGTGAGTGATGCGCTGCGGGCGGAAGACATCGGTGCCGGCGCGTCCCGCGTGGCCGCTTACCCGGAGGTCAGAGACGCGCTGCTCGATCGTCAGCACGCGTTTCGTCAGCCGCCGGGACTGGTCGCCGACGGCCGCGACATGGGGTCCGTGGTTTTCCCGGATGCGGAGCTGAAGATCTACCTCACGGCGAGCGCCGAAGAAAGGGCCTCCCGTCGCTATAAACAGTTGATGGCAAAAGGAATGAGTGCTAGTATAGGCGCCCTTTTGCAGGAGATCCGCGACCGCGATGCGCGCGACAGCGCCAGGGCCGTTTCCCCCTTGCAGAAGTGCGCCGACGCGATCGAACTCGATACGACGGGCATGTCCATAGAGGCGGCCGTCGCCGCGGTGCTCGCAGCTTATCGCAAGGCGTAAAAAGGCCCGTGCCGCCCGAGGGCGCCATGGTTGTTCAACCCGACCCGTTCCCAAGACGGTTATCTAACTTTTTGAATCTCAACCCAATGAATACTCCTTCCCCGGCAACCTCCACCATCGAAAATTTTGCGGCGCTGTTCGAAGAAAGCCTGTCGCGCAAGGAAATGCGCATCGGCGAGGTGATTACAGCCGAAGTGGTGCGCGTCGACGACAATTTCGTGGTGGTGAACGCGGGGCTCAAGTCGGAAAGCTACATTCCGGCCGAAGAATTTCGTAACGATCGCGGCGAAGTCGAAGCCAAGCCCGGCGATTTCATCAGCGTCGCGATCGAGTCCCTGGAAGACGGCTACGGCGAGACGCGTCTTTCCCGCGACAAGGCGAAGCGCCTTGCCGCCTGGCACGAGCTGGAAGAAGCCCTCGAGAAGGGCAACATCGTGCAGGGAACGATCAACGGCAAGGTGAAAGGCGGCCTCACCGTCATGGTGAACGGCATTCGCGCCTTCCTTCCCGGTTCCCTCGTGGACATCCGGCCGGTCAAAGACACGACCCCGTACGAAAACAAGCAGATGGATTTCAAGGTCATCAAGCTCGACCGCAAGCGCAACAACGTCGTCGTTTCGCGCCGCGCCGTGCTCGAGGCCAACCAGGGCGAAGAGCGCCAGAAGCTGCTGGAGACCCTGCAGGAAGGCGCTGTCGTCAAGGGCATCGTCAAGAATATCACCGACTACGGCGCGTTCGTCGACCTCGGCGGCATCGACGGCCTGCTGCATATCACCGACCTCGCGTGGCGCCGCGTGAAGCATCCTTCTGAGATACTTTCCGTCGGCGACGAAGTGCAGGCCAAGGTCCTCAAGTTCGACCAGGAGAAGAACCGCGTTTCCCTCGGCATGAAGCAGCTCGGCGAAGACCCGTGGGTGGGCCTCACGCGCCGCTATCCGCCCGGCACGCGCCTCTTCGGCAAGGTGAGCAATCTCACCGACTACGGCGCGTTCGTCGAGATCGAGTCCGGCATCGAAGGCCTGGTGCACGTGTCGGAAATGGACTGGACCAATAAGAACGTGCATCCGTCGAAAGTCGTGCAGCTGGGCGACGAAGTGGAAGTCATGGTGCTCGAGATCGACGAGGACCGCCGCCGCATTTCCCTCGGCATGAAGCAGTGCATGCCGAATCCGTGGGAAGAGTTCGCGATGAACCACAAGAAGGGCGACAAGGTCCGCGGCCAGATCAAGTCGATCACCGACTTCGGCATCTTCATCGGCCTGCCCGGCGGCATCGACGGCCTGGTGCACCTCTCCGACCTCTCGTGGGCGATGCCCGGCGAAGAAGCGGTGCACAACTACAAGAAGGGCGAGGAGACGGAGGCCGTTGTGCTCTCCATCGACGTCGAGCGCGAGCGCATCTCGCTCGGCATCAAGCAGCTCGAAGGCGATCCGTTCAACAACTACATTTCCGCCCACGACAAGAATTCCATCGTGACCGGCACGGTGAAAGCCGTCGACGCCAAGGGCGCCGTGGTGCAGCTCGAAGGTGAAGTCGAGGGCTATCTGCGCGCTTCGGAAGTCGCGCGCGACCGCGTGGAGGACATCCGCACGCGCCTGAAGGAGGGCGATTCGGTAACGGCGATGGTGATCAATATCGATCGCAAGAACCGCACGATCAACCTCTCGATCAAGGCGAAGGACATGGCGGACGAGGCGGAAGCCATGCAGAAGATGGCCTCGGACAACAAGGCCAGCGCCGGCACGACGAACCTCGGCGCGCTGCTGAAGGCGAAGCTCGACGTGGCGAACAGCGAAAAATAAATAAGTAAACAGGGAAGGCGACATGACCAAGTCGGAGCTGATCGCAAAGCTTGCTGCGCGCTATCCGCAGCTGGTCGCGAAGGATGCGGAGCTTGCGGTGAAGATGATCCTCGATGCGATGGCCAAGAGCCTGTCACAGGGACAGCGCATAGAGATCAGGGGTTTCGGCAGCTTCGGCTTGAATTACCGCCCGCCCCGCACGGGGCGCAACCCCAAGTCCGGCGAGAAAGTGCAGGTGCCAGCCAAGTACGTGCCGCACTTCAAGGCGGGCAAGGAGTTGCGCGAGCGGGTCGATCTGAAGAAAGAGTAGCGGCGGCCACGTCCTGGCTACGAACGCGGCGGCATCATCGAAAGATCGTGCCGCCTTTTTTTGCCCGGCGATCCGGGCTCGCCCTGCGGGATTAGCGATGCGTTATATCGTGTGGTTGCTCAAGCTCGCGCTGTTCATCCTGGTGCTGACTTTTGCCGTCAAGAACACGGCGCCCGTCACGGTGCGCTATTACCTCGGCACCGAATGGGAAGCGCCGCTGATACTCGTTCTGCTCGTCTTCTTCACCTTTGGCGCCGCGCTGGGCCTGATGGCGGGCCTCGCGCAGCAGTTTAGGCAGCGGCGCGAGATCGCGCTGCTGAAGCGCGAGATCAAGGCGCAGCACGAGCCGGATGCACCTGTCGTTCCGCTGGACGCTGCGTGAAGCGGCCGGCGCACGAGGCCTGGAATCGCGATGGACATTGATTACTGGTGGCTGCTGGCGCTCCCGCTGTTCTTCGCGCTCGGGTGGTTCGCGGCACGCATCGATATCCGGCAGCTTCTGTCCGAATCGCGCGCGCTGCCGAAGTCGTATTTCAAAGGTCTCAACTTTCTTCTCAACGAGCAGCCCGACAAGGCGATAGAAGCGTTCATCGAGGTCGTGAAGGTCGACCCGCAGACGGTCGAGCTGCACTTCGCGCTGGGCAGCCTGTTCCGCCGCCGCGGCGAGCTCGAGCGCGCGATACGGATGCACCAGAACCTCGTGGAGCGGCCGGATCTTGCGCAGGACCAGAAGCTGCTCGCATTGCTGGAGCTCGCCCAGGATTATCTCAAGGCAGGCCTGCTCGATCGCGCGGAAGAGCTCTTCCTCAAGCTCGACGGCACGCCGCACGCCGAAGCGGCGCTCAACTTCCTGCTGGAGATCTACGAGCAGGAGAAGGAGTGGCGCAAGGCGATAGACATCGCAGGGCGCCTCGAGCGGGTTACCAGCCGGTCTCATCAGAAGGAGATCGCGAACTTCTACTGCGAGCTCGCCAGCAACGAGATGCTTCAGTCGCGACCGGACGCTGCGCTCCCGCATCTTGCGACGGCGCTCGCCCATCACCGGCTTTGCGTCCGGGCCAATATGCTGCTCGGCGATCTCGAGATGGCGCGCAACGATCCCGAGGCGGCGATCGAAGCATGGAAGCGCATCGAGGGCCAGAATCCCCCTTATCTCGCCCTGGTCGCGGAGCGTCTGTACGAGGCATACGGGAAGCAGGGGCGTGCAGACGAAGGCCTCAATCTGCTGCGTGGTTACCTCGAGCGTTATCCTGCGCTTGATTTCCTGAACGTCGTGTTCCAGGGCATGCTGGAAAAAGAGGGAGCGGCCGAAGCGTACCGCATGGTGCGCGACGAATTGCGCCGCACGCCGACGCTGCTGGGGCTCGACAAGCTGCTCGAAGCGCAGCTGCTCGATGCGCCGGTGGAGAAGCGGCGCGATCTCGAGCTCGTGCGCCAGCTCGTGAACCAGCACACTCGCGGGCTCGCGATGTACAAATGCGAGGCGTGCGGCTTCCGCGCGCGCCAGTTCTACTGGCACTGCCCTGCCTGCGGCGAATGGGAAACCTACGCGCCGCGGCGCACCGAAGAGAAAGGATTGCCGGCTTGAGCTCCGGGAACATCAACGCCGGGCCGCGGGTGATCGTGGCCCTGGACTACGCCGAGGCGAAAAGCGCGCTGTCGCTCGTGGAGCGCGTGGATCCGCAGCTCTGCCGGCTCAAGGTCGGCAAGGAGCTGTACACGGCTGCAGGGCCGCATCTCGTCGAGACTCTGGTCGGACGCGGCTACGACGTCTTCCTCGATCTCAAGTATCACGATATTCCGAACACGGTCGCGGCGGCGTGCCGTGCAGCGGCAGCGCTCGGGGTGTGGATGATGAATGTTCACGCCTCCGGTGGGCGCCCCATGATGTCGGCTGCGCGCGAAGCCCTGGTGGATCACCCGCGCGTCAAGCTGATTGCGGTGACGCTGCTCACCAGCATGGCGCAAGACGACATGGACGAGATAGGGCTCGTCGGCACGCCGCAGGAGGCGGTGCTGAGGCTCGCGCGGCTCGCACACGCCGCCGGCTTGCATGGCGTGGTGTGCAGCGGTCTGGAGGCGGGCGTGCTGCGTGCTGCTCTCGGAGAAGCGTTCTGCCTCGTAACGCCCGGCATACGGCCCGCTGCCGTCACTGACGACCAGAAACGCGTGCTCACGCCTCGAGCCGCGATCGCGCAGGGATCGCATTACCTTGTGATCGGCAGGCCCATCACGCAGGCGCCGGATCCGGCGGCCGCGTTGCGCGCGATCAACGCCGACATTGCAAAGGAAGCAGCTTGAAAATTTCCATCATAGGCACCGGCTATGTCGGCCTCGTGTCGGGCGCATGCTTTGCCGATCTGGGCAACAACGTCGTGTGCCTCGACGTCGATGCCGGCAAGATCGCGCGGCTGCAGGCCGGCGACATGCCGATCTACGAGCCGGGCCTCGAGGCGATGGTGCGGCGGAACATCGCCGCCGGACGGCTGCGCTTTACGACCGACGCACGCGAAAGCGCCGCGCACGGCACGGTGCAGTTCATCGCGGTCGGCACGCCGCCGGGCGAAGACGGCTCGGCGGACCTTTCGTACGTGCTCGGCGCTGCGCGCGATCTCGGCCGCTACATGAGCGAGTACCGCGTCGTGGTCGACAAGTCGACGGTGCCGGTCGGCACCGCGGAAAAAGTGCGCGGCGTGATTGGCGAGGAGCTGGCAAAGCGCGGCGTCAAAGTCGATTTCAGCGTCGTGTCCAATCCGGAGTTCCTGAAGGAAGGCGCTGCGGTCGAGGATTTCATGCGGCCCGATCGCATCATCGTCGGCGCGGACGACAGCCGCGCCGTCGAGATCATGCGCAGCATCTATGCCGCGATACAGCGCAATCACGAGCGGATGATCGTCATGGACATCCGCTCTGCGGAGCTGACGAAATATGCAGCCAATGCGATGCTCGCGACGCGTATCTCGTTCATGAACGAGATCGCCAATCTGGCCGAACGCCTCGGCGCCGACATCGAGCAGGTGCGGCTTGGAATCGGGTCGGACGCACGCATCGGGTATCACTTTCTCTACGCGGGCTGCGGCTATGGCGGCTCGTGCTTTCCCAAGGACCTCGCCGCGCTCTCGCGCATGGCTTCCGAGCACGGCACGTCGCTGCACGTGCTGGATGCGGTGAGCACGGTGAACCACGCACAAAAGCAGCGCCTCGCCGAGAAGGTGATGGAGCGCTTCGGCAAGGACCTGAAGGGCAGGCGTTTTGCGCTGTGGGGTCTCGCCTTCAAGCCGAACACCGACGACATGCGTGAAGCGCCGAGTGTCGCGATCATCGACGGCCTGCTCGCGCGCGGCGCAGCGGTGTCCGCGTACGATCCCGTGGCAATCGGCGAGGCGCAAAAGCTGTATGCGGGCAGGCCCGGCGTGAGCTTTGCGGAGGAGCCGCTCTCGGCGCTCGATGGCAGCGATGCGCTGATCATTGCGACCGAGTGGAAGGAATTCCGCAGTCCTGATTTCGACGAGATCAGGAAGCGGCTCAAGCAGCCTGTGGTATTCGACGGTCGCAATTTGTACGAGCCCGCTCTGGTGCGCATCTTCGGCATCGAGTATCACGCCATCGGGCGCACCAATGGCGACGCCGTGCCGGCACGGATAAAATCACGCTAGCATGCGCGCTGCCACTGACAGAACGACGGCCATACGGCGAAAGAACCAGGCTTTGGCGAATCCGGCCGCCGAGCCGCGCTTCGGCCGCGTGCGTGTCCTGGTCGTGGGCGACGTGATGCTCGACCGTTACTGGTTCGGCGAGGTCGGGCGCATCTCGCCCGAGGCGCCGGTGCCCGTGGTCAAGATCGATCGCATGCAGGAGCGTCCGGGCGGGGCTGCGAACGTCGCGCGGAACGCGGCTGCGCTCGGTGCCCGGGTGGACCTGCTCTCGGTCGTGGGACGCGACGAAGCGGCCGGCAAGCTGCGCAAGCTGCTGCGCAAGGATCGCGTCAGCGCGCAGCTGTACGAGGACGCGAGCATAGACACGACGGTGAAGCTGCGGGTCATCGCGCGCAGCCAGCAGTTGCTGCGCGTCGATTTCGAGACGCCTCCCAGCCACGAAGTGCTCGCCTCGAAGCTGCGCGATTTCGAGCGCATGTTGAAGCGCGTCCACGTGGTCGTGCTCTCCGACTACGGCAAAGGCGGCCTCACGCATATCGCGGCGATGATCCGGCTGGCCCGCAGGGCCGGCATACCGGTTCTGGTCGATCCCAAAGGTGACGATTACGCGCGGTATCGCGGCGCCACGCTGGTGACCCCGAACCGCTCGGAGTTTCGTGAAGTCGCGGGGCGCTGGAAGAACGAAGCCGATCTCACGCGCCGCGCGGAGGCGTTGCGCCAGGAACTGAAGGCTGAGGCGCTGCTCATTACGCGCAGCGAAGAGGGCATGACGCTGTACCAGCGAGGCAAGCGGCTGCATGTTCCGGCACAGGCGCGCGAAGTGTTCGACGTGAGCGGCGCCGGCGATACGGTCATTGCGACCGTGGCCGTGATGCTCGGCAGCGGCGCCGATTTCGCGCAAGCCGTGGAGACGGCAAATCGCGCCGCCGGCATCGTCGTGGGTAAATTCGGCACCGCGGTCGTGCATCCGGCGGAATTGTTCGGCGGGTCGGCCGAAACGGGCAGGAAATAGCCATGTACATCGTTGTCACCGGCGCGGCGGGGTTTATCGGCTCCAACGTCGTCAAGGCGCTCAATGCGAGAGGCGTTACGAACGTCATCGCGGTCGACGATCTCGAGCAGGGCGACAAGTTTCGCAACCTCGTCGACTGCGGCATCGCCGATTATCTGGACAAGACCTCGTTTCTCCAGGCGCTCGAGTCCGGCAGCTTCGACGGCGCGATCGACGCGATCCTGCACCAGGGCGCGTGCTCGGACACCACCGAAGGCGACGGCCGCTACATGATGCAGAACAACTACCGCTATTCGCACGCGCTGCTCGAGTTTGCCGCCGACGAGGAAGTGCCCTTGATCTACGCGTCCTCTGCCGCCGTTTATGGCGCGAGCACGACGTTTCGCGAGGATCCGGCGCATGAGCGGCCGCTGAACGTTTATGGCTACTCGAAGCTGCTGTTCGACCAGGTGGTGCGCCGGCGATGGGATGAGCTTCCCGCGCAGGTGGTCGGCCTGCGTTATTTCAACGTCTATGGCGATCGCGAGCAGCACAAGGGGCGCATGGCGTCCGTGGCGATGCATTGCTACAACCAGTACCGCGTTCACGGACGCGTGAAGCTGTTCGAAGGCAGCGGCGGTTACGGCAATGGCGAGCAGAGGCGTGATTTCGTGTCGGTGGACGATGTTGCGAAGGTGAATCTTTTCTTCCTCGACCATCCCGAGCGCTCGGGGATATTCAACGTGGGCACCGGTGCGGCACAGAGCTTCAACGACGTCGCCGTCGCGATGGTGAACGCCTGCCGCCGGGATGCCGGAGAGCAGGCCCTGTCGCTGGACGAGATGCAGCAGCAGGGCATTATCGAATACATTGCGTTTCCGCCGGACCTGAAAGGCAAGTACCAGAGCTACACGCAGGCTGACGTCTCGGCGCTGCGCTCGGTCGGGTACGGAGCGCCGTTCCTCACCGTGGAGGAAGGCGTCGCGCGCTACGGTTCGCAATTGCTGCGGCGGTCCGCAGCGTAAGCCGCGCGCCCGGACCAGGCACGCATTCGCGCGTCGGGTATCATTAGGGCGTCAAGCGAGGCATTCCCATGTTCAAGACCCTGGAAGATTTCGTCGGCGCTACGCCGCTCGTGCAGCTGAAGCGCCTGCCGGGCAAGACCAGCAACACGCTGCTCGCCAAGCTGGAAGGCAACAATCCCGCAGGCTCGGTGAAGGACCGACCCGCGTTTTACATGATCAAGCGCGCCGCGGAGCGCGGGGACATCAAGCCGGGCGATACGCTGATCGAGTCGACCAGCGGCAACACCGGCATCGCGCTTGCGATGTGCGCGGCGATGATGGGCTACCGGATGATCCTGGTCATGCCCGAGCATCTCTCCATCGAGAGGCGCCAGACGATGGCGGCCTTCGGCGCAAAATTCGTGCTGACGCCCAAGGAAGGCGGCATGGAAATGGCGCGGGACGTCGCCGAGAAGATGCGCGACGAAGGCAAAGGCGTGATCCTCGACCAGTTCGCCAATCCCGACAATCCGCTCTCGCACTACGAAGGCACGGGCCCCGAAATATGGCGCGACACCGAAGGGCGCGTCACGCACTTCGTCAGCAGCATGGGCACGACCGGAACAATCATGGGCGTCTCGCGCTACCTGAAGGAGCGCAATCCCGCCGTGCAGATCATCGGGTGCCAGCCGACCGAAGGCTCGCAGATCCCCGGCATACGCGCGTGGCCGCCGGCTTATCTGCCGAAGATATGCGACTGGAAACGCGTGGATCGCGTCATGGACGTCACCCAGCGCGACGCCGAGGAGATGACGCGACGGCTTGCGAGTGAAGAGGGCATATTCGCGGGCATTTCATCGGGTGGTGCGGTGTGGGCTGCGCTTCAATTGTCATCCGAGCTGAAGGACGCCGTGATCGTGGCTATCATCTGCGACCGCGGCGACCGGTACCTCTCTACCGGCGTTTTCCCGGCGTGATGCGCATGATCGATAGAGCTTCCGTCCTGGAGCGCCGGCCGTGACGCCGACGCTGGTCTTCGACATCGAAACGGTGCCGGACATCGCAGGCATACGCAGGCTGCGTGACGTAGGACCCGAGGTTCCGGACGATCAGGTAGGGGATCTCGCTTTCCAGTTGCGCAGGCAGGCCACCGGCAACGATTTTCTGCCGCTGCATCTTCAGCGCGTGGTGGCGATATCGTGCGCCCTGCGCGAGCGCGACAGCTTCCGGGTATGGTCGCTCGGCGGAATGGAGGAGACCGAGGCCGGCCTGATCCAGCGCTTCTACGACGGCATCGAGAAATATTCCCCGCAGCTCGTGTCGTGGAATGGAGGTGGATTCGATCTGCCGGTCCTTCACTATCGCGGCATGATCCACGGCGTGCGCGCGCCGCGATACTGGGACATGGGCGACGACGACCGCGACTTTCGCTACAACAACTACATCAGCCGCTATCACATGCGGCATTGCGATCTCATGGACCTGCTCGCGCTGTATCAGCCGCGGGCCTGCGCACCGCTCGACGAAATGGCGCAGCTGCTCGGTTTTCCCGGAAAGCTGGGCATGGACGGCTCGCAGGTGTGGAAAGCGTATCGGGAAGGACGCATCGCCGAGATCCGCAACTATTGCGAGACCGATGTGGTCAACACCTATCTCGTGTTCCTGCGCTTTCAGCTGATGCGCGGCGTGTTGTCGCCGGATCATCATCAGGCCCAGGTCAACGCCGTGCGCGATGTGCTAACCAGGAGCACTGAACAGCATTGGCAGGAATTCGTGCGCCGCTGGGACGAGGCGGGAGCCCGGGCGCGCAGCTAGTCTTTCGCTATTCTTCACGCCGCTGCCGGAGCGCTGCGGCGTCATGATGGACATGAACACACTCTCGATCGAATCCCTGGACCAGGAAGGGCGCGGCGTCGCGCATCACGACGGCAAGGTCGTCTTCGTGGAAGGCGGGCTGCCGGGTGAAGAGGTCGTCGCCTCCGTCTACCGCAAGAAACCGAGCTTCGAGCTCGCGACGCTCAATCGCGTCGTTCGCGAGAGCGCGGCCCGCCAGCGGCCCCCTTGCTCCTACTTCGGGCGTTGCGGAGGATGCAGCCTGCAGCATGCCGACCTTCGCACGCAGGTCGCGGGCAAGCAGCGTGTTCTCGAGGACAATCTGCGCCATCTGGGCAAGGTGATGCCCGACGTGATATTTCCGGCCATTCATGGACTCTCCTGGGGCTATCGTCGCCGCGCACGGCTCACTGCACGTCATGTCGCAAAAAAAGGCGGCATGCTGGTGGGATTCCACGAGAAGCGCAGCAGCTACGTCGCCGACATGACGAGCTGCGAGGTATTGCCGCCGGAGCTTTCGGCGCTGCTGCCCGAGCTTCGCAGGTTGATCGGCTCTCTCTCCATCTATCAGCGCGTGCCGCAAGTCGAGGTTGCGCTGGGCGATGCGGCTGCAGTGCTCGTGTTCCGGCTGCTCGACCCGCTCACCGACCGCGATGAAGCGCTGCTGCGCGATTTTGCCGATGCGCACGGGATTCATGCGTACGTGCAGCGCGGCGGGCCGGAAACTGCCGTGCCGTTTCATCCTGCAACTGCAGCGGATCTTTACTACGAATTACCGGAGTTCGGCGTGCAGATCGCCTTCGAGCCGACCGACTTCACGCAGGTCAACCACGCGGTGAACCGCGTGCTGGTTCGCCGCGCCGTCGGCCTGCTCGAACCGCAACCCGGCGAGCGCGTCGCGGACATGTTCTGCGGGCTCGGCAATTTCTCCCTTCCGATCGCGCGGTCAGGCGCAAGCGTGCTCGGCATCGAAGGCACACGTACGCTCGTTGCACGGGCAGAAGCGAATGCCTCGCGCAACGGCCTTGCGGCGGTCACGCGGTTCATGACTGCCGATCTTTTCAAGACATCTGCGGACACGCTTGCGGCGTTGGGCGACTTCGATCGCATGCTTATCGACCCGCCGCGCGACGGCGCGGCGGAGCTCGTGAAATCGATAGGGGACAACGGGCCACGCCGCATCGTGTACGTGTCGTGCAATCCGGCGACACTCGCGCGCGATGCGGGCATCCTCGTGCACGCGGCGGGCTACACGCTGAGCGGGGCGGGTATCGTCAACATGTTTCCCCACACGGCTCATGTCGAATCCATCGCCGTTTTCGACCGGCGATAAAAAAAGGCGGCTCGCAGGCCGCCTTGGAGGACTATGGGCAGTAATCAGTCGCGCTCGCCGCTCAATGCCATGAGCAGCTGAAGCAGGTTCACGAAAATGTTGAACAGGCTCATGTAGACGCCGGTCGCAGCCATCACGTAGTTCGTTTCGCCGCCGTTGACAATGCGGCTGACGTCATGCAGCAAGAACAGCGAGAACACCACCACCACCAGCGCGGAGATCGTCAGCGCGAGGGCGGGGATCTGGAGGAACATGTTGGCGATCATCGCCAGCAGCAGGACGATCATGCCCACGAACAGAAATTTGCCCATGAAGCTGAAGTCGCGCCGCGTCGTAGTCGCTATGGCAGCCATCGCGAAGAAGATGATGCCGGTCCCGCCGGCTGCCAGCCCGACGAGCTGCGGCCCATTACGCAGGGCCAGTGCAATACTGAGCAGCGGACCCAGCCACCAGCCGAGCAGCAGTGTCATGCCAAGGAGCAGAACGACGCCGATGCTGCTGTTCCGGTTGGCCGCGATGCCGAATTGAATGGCGATCACGGCGCCGATCATGAGCAGCGAGCTCATGATGGGGTGCTGCATCACGATGCCGCCGGTGCGCATACCGATCATTGCGCCGACGATGGTCGGGACCATCGTGAGGCCCAGCAGAAGGTAGGTGTTGCGCAGGACGCGGTTTTGGCCGGCTGCAATCTGGCCCGAGCCGGGATACGCAGTTTGCGGCACGGTGTTGGGATTCATCCTGATTCTCTCCTCTCGAAGTCGCCGTGTAGTCAGCGAGGGGTAAGACTACCGGAAGGAGGCAAGAGTTTCAACGAAAAATGCTGAATTAAATATTCAGCTTTCTTGCAGAAGTGCATGATAATGCGAGATATTATGTTTTGACATGGTCGGGGACGAGCGAGGCCGTTAGAATATCGCGCTTCCGCCGCGGCAACGGGTGCGGATCGTCCGTCTCCCATGGTACCTGCACCATCGCGATAGCGGTCGAATGCGGCGGTCCTGGCCGGCGGCTCGTTAGCCGGAGCCAAAACCGGCTTCGGAAGGATGGCAGAGCGGTTGAATGCACCGGTCTTGAAAACCGGCAGAGCCTCGCGGCTCTCGTGGGTTCGAATCCCACTCCTTCCGCCATCATTGAAATTGGCCTGTCACCCCGGTGGGACCGGCGTGCCGCGTGCTTCTAGACCTCACCCCGCACCGCGTCCGCCCAGCAATTCGGGGTCTCATACAACCGTATCCGCTCCAGCCTGAGTCCATTGCCGTACTCGTCCCGATACGCAGGCTCGAGAATGCGGAAGGCGGCGGCGGCGAGATGCTCCGCTGTCGGCGGGGCGTCGAACAGCACGGTGCGGTGATCCGGCAGGCGGTCCAGAAGCGCCAGCACCTCCTTGTCGGTGCGGCAGGCGAGGAACGCGTGGTCCCACACGTCCACGACGAGGCGCTCGGCGATCCGCTTCACCTCGGAGAAGTCCATCACCATGCCTTCCTCCGAGACGCCTTCCGCCTCGATGAGACGGCCGGACAGCGTCACTTCCAGCGCATAGCGATGACCGTGCAGATGCCTGCATCGGCTGGCATGATGGGGAATGCGGTGGCCGGCGTCGAATTCCAGCCTGCGGGTGATTCGCATGGGGCAGGTTCCGGGAAGGCGCGCATTATACCAAGCGCCCGGGCCCTGCCGGTGCCGCGTACTACTTCCTGCCGCGCGGCGGTTTCGTCAGGGCCGCTTTCTTCAGGTTCCGGTACAGTCGTGGATTCGACTGTTTCAGATAAGCGACAACTTCGAGGTCTTCACCTTTCGCCCTGGCGAGCTCCACGCCTTCGATATGCACGAGTCTTAGAAGCTCACGCACCGGCTTGGGCATCGTGCGGCCGCTTTCGTAGCGGGAACCGCCGCTTTGGGTGACGCCGATGCGCGACCAGAACTCCTGCTGGTTCATGCGCAGCTTGCGCCGTATCTCCCTCGGATTGGCAATGCGTTCGAATGGTTTCATGTGCGTCTCGTGTTCCAGTGCGTGAACGGGGGGTCTATCCGGTTGACATGCGCCTGCGCGCGAGGTTCACGAAAATCGTGCCCGCCGGTGTCAGACATGCAGTTGGCATACCTGCACGGCTCCGCAGCGAAACAGGCTCGTTTTTACCTGCCGGTTCAATTAAAATACCCCGCTTTGCACCCCTCACACACCCATCTTCGGTCGCTTCCATGGCGTTAATCGTTCAGAAGTACGGCGGCACTTCCGTCGGCAGCGCGGAACGCATCAAGAACGTCGCCCGCCGCGTCGCAAAATGGAAATCGCGCGGGCACCAGCTGGTCGTGGTGGTCTCGGCGATGTCGGGCGAAACCAACCGCCTCATCGCGCTGGCCAAGGAGATCCAGGCCCGACCGGACCCGCGAGAGCTCGACGTCATGGTGTCCACGGGGGAGCAGGTGACCATCGCCCTGCTGTGCATGGCCCTCATGGACCTGGGCATCAAGGCCAGGAGCTATACCGGCGGGCAGGTGAAGATTCTCACCGACAGCGCGTTCACCAAGGCGCGCATCCTGAGCATCGACGAGCAGCATATGCGCGCGGACCTGGATGACGGCCACGTGGTGGTGGTTGCGGGCTTTCAGGGCGTCGACGAGGCAGGCAACATCACCACGCTAGGCCGCGGCGGCTCGGACACCACAGGGGTTGCGCTCGCTGCTGCGCTCAAAGCCGACGAGTGCCAAATTTACACCGACGTGGACGGTGTTTACACGACAGACCCCCGCATCGTGCCCGAAGCGCGTCGGCTGAAGACCGTGACGTTCGAGGAGATGCTCGAGCTCGCGAGCCTGGGCTCCAAGGTGCTGCAGATCCGGTCGGTGGAATTTGCCGGGAAATACCAGGTACGGTTGCGTGTGCTCTCGAGCTTCGAGGAGGACGGCGAAGGCACGCTGATTACTTTTGAGGACGACCAGAACATGGAACAGGCGATCATCTCCGGCATAGCTTTTACTCGCGACGAGGCGAAGATCACCGTGCAGGGAGTGCCCGACCGCCCGGGCATCGCGTACCAGATTCTCGGCCCGATCGGCGACGCGAACATCGACGTGGACATGATCGTCCAGAACGTCGGGCACGACAGCCTCACCGACTTTTCCTTCACGGTGAACCGGAATGACTATCCGAAGGCGCTGGATATCCTGAAGCCCGTGCAGCAGCACATCAAGGCGCGCGAAGTGCTGGGCGGAGACAAGATCTCCAAGGTGTCCATCGTCGGCGTGGGCATGCGCTCTCACGCAGGCATTGCGAGCACTGCGTTTCGCGCGCTTGCGGAAGAGGGCATCAATATCCAGATGATCTCGACGTCCGAGATCAAGATATCCATCGTCATCGACGAGAAATACACCGAGCTGGCCGTGCGCGTGCTGCACAAGACCTTCGGCCTCGAGCAGGCGCGCTGACTCGCGCGCGTGTGATATCCTTACGCACTCCCGGAGAGATGGCCGAGTGGTCGAAGGCGCGCCCCTGCTAAGGGCGTATATGGGCAAAACCCGTATCGAGGGTTCGAATCCCTCTCTCTCCGCCAGACATCGAAAGCCCCGGCAAGGGGCTTTTTCTTTTGGCTGTCACCCGCCGGCAATGTCGACCTTCTCGCCCTGAGCAGCGAGCATACCGCTGCGGCCGCAGACGGTGCCGCGTATCACCGCATGATGCGGCAAAGGAGCCGACATGGCGCAGCGCGCGTAGTCGGCCATACTCGACAGAATGTAGCCTTGAGCTTTCCAGCCCGTCAGCAAAGCGTCGAATACCGGGGCGAGCTTCTGGCCTTCCAGCTCCGCATGCAGCGTAAAGACGTGACCCGTGGGGCGGGAAGCCTGCGTGAGCCCGAGCAGATGCTCGTGCACATTGCCGGCAGTAATCCCGTCGCGGCCGATCAATTCATCGAGCGTGGGAAGCGTAGTCGGCAGCTGCGGGCAATTGACCGGCATGCCGTCGCACACGGGTACGAAAGGATGCGTGCCGCGAGTGTCGGACGCGTAGCGGAAACCGAGCTCTTCGGTCAGCCTGAACGCGTGAGTATTCATCTGCCATCCTGCTGCGCCGTGAGTTCGGGCGCGCTCTCCGAAGACGGTCGCATAGCCGTCGCTTGCAAGCAGCATCTCGCGGCGCGTCCAGGATGCATCGCGGTCGGCGACGTAGTCCTGCCATTTCACGTGGTCATAGGTATGTATCCCGGTCTCGTAACCGGCGTCGCGAACTGACCGCATGAGGTCGGCATTGCGCCTTCCGATATCGGGGCCGGGCAGCAGCGTGCCGTAAAGCAACGTGCGCAGCCCGTAGTGCTCCACCACGGACGTGCGCGACACTTTCGTGAGGAACCCGGGGCGAAACACGCGCTTCAGCGCGCGCCCGGTATGATCGGGCCCGACGCTGAAGAGAAATGTCGCGCCGGCGCGGTGACGCCGGAGCATGTCGACGAGACGCGGCACGCCTTCGCGCGTCCCGCGGTCGGTGTCGACGTCGATCTTGAGCGCGAGTATGCGCGGGGAAGGCATGCGGCGGCGCTACTCCATCAGGCTGCGTGCCTCGTCGAGCTGTCCGCGATACGCTTCGAAGATGCGCCGCAGCGAATCCTGCATGGTCACGCCGGGGCGCCAGCCGAGATCGCGACAGGTGTTGGTGATGCGTGGCACCCGGTTCTGGACGTCCTGATAGCCCTTGCCGTAGTAGCTTTCGGACTTGACCGTGACGAGCTTCACCTTGCGCGCGGTCTTGGCGTACTCGGGATATTTCATCGCGAGCCTGAGCATCATGTCGGCCAGCGCTGCTATGGAATAGTTGTTGCGCGGGTTGCCGATGTTGTAGATGTTGCCGCTCGCCACGCCGTCACGGTTTTCGACGAGCTTCATGAGCGCGTTTATGCCGTCGTCGATGTACGTGAAGGAGCGTTTCTGCCGGCCGCCGTCCACCAGCTTGATGTTCTCGCCGCGCACGATGTGCCCGAGGAACTGGGTGATGACGCGCGAGCTGCCTTCCTTCGGCGTGTTGAGCGAATCGAGGCCGGCGCCGATCCAGTTGAAAGGGCGAAACAGGGTGTAGTCCAGTCCCTGCTGCATGCCGTACGCCGCGATGACGCGGTCCATCATCTGCTTCGCGCACGAGTAGATCCAGCGCGGCTTGTTGATGGGGCCGAGGACGAGCTCTGAAGACTCCGGATCGAATTCCTTGTCGCGGCACATGCCGTAAACTTCGGAGGTCGACGGGAACACGAGCCGCTTGCGGTGCTTCACGCAGGAGCGAACGATCGGGAGGTTCGCCTCGAAATCGAGCTCGAACACGCGCAGCGGGTCGGTGACGTACAGCGCCGGCGTTGCGATTGCAACCAGCGGCAGCACCACGTCGCACTTGCGCACGTGGTACTCGACCCACTCCTTGTTGATGGTGATGTCGCCCTCGAAAAAGTGGAAGCGCTTCTCCTCGAGCAGATCCGTGATGCGGTCGCAGTTCATGTCCATCCCGTACACTTCCCACGGCGTATCGGCGATGATCCGCTTGGAGAGATGATGGCCGATGAAGCCGTTCACGCCGAGAATCAGAACGCGTTTGATGGCGGTCTCCTTCTTTATTGTTGAGAGAGGGGCAGCCGCTCGCCCCCCGCTACTTTCGCAAAATTGTCCGGTGTGAGCGTTACACCGTCGAGGCGGGCGTCGACCACCGTAAGCGTCACGCCGTCAACGCACGTGAGGCGCAGCGCGCCATTGACGACGCGCAGCTCCGGAACGGCCTGCGTCCCGGCCGGTTCGCCGCGGTAATACGTGCGCAGCAGCTCGAGTTTGCGCTGGCCCACCTGTGCATGCGCGCCCGGATATGGCGGCGCTACGGCGCGGACGAGATTATGAACTTGCCATGCCGTCCATTTCCAGTCTATGCGCCCATCTTCGGGGCGCCGGCCGCCGTAATAACTGCCTTGAGTCGGGTCCTGGGGCGTCAAAGCCGCGGTCCCGGCGAGGAGGGAAGGCAGGCAGCGATCGAGCACGATTTCGGCGGCTGTCGTGACCTTGCGAAATACTTCGACCGCGAGGTCGTTGGGCAGCACGGGCACCGCCAGCTGGTCGACGATGCGTCCGGCATCCGGCTTTTCGACCATTTCATGCAGCGTGGCGCCGGTGCGCGTCTCGCCGCGGATGATTGCCCAGTTGACGGGCACACGGCCGCGATACGCCGGCAGCAGCGAGCCATGCATGTTATAGGCGCGCCCGCCGACCAGCGACAGCAGGGCCGGACTCAGCATCGATCGATAGTAAAACGAGAAAAGGAATTCCGGCGCCGTTGCGCGCACGGTATCGACGAAAGCCGCATCGTTGGGATCGTCGGGCGTCGCCACCGGTATGCCATGCAGGCGAGCGAGCTGCGCCACGCTCCGGAACCAGATGTTCTCGGCCGGATTGTCGTCGTGCGTGACGACGAGCGCGACGTCGACGCGGTGCGCCAGCAGTACGGAAAGGCAGCGAACACCGACGTCGTGGTAGGCAAAGACGACTGCGCGCGTCACCTCGGTCCTGCCCGCTCGTGCATCGGAAGGTGAGGAATGCCCGACGCCGCATCCTCCCGACGCTCGAGAATCGCGCCTACGCGGTAGCGCGGCCGTCCCCGCACCTGACCATAGATGCGGCCCACGTATTCGCCCAGCAGCCCGATGCCGAAGAGGGCGATGCCGAGCAGGAAGAACTGGAGGATGTCGCGATCGTAAAACGCGGCGAGGGCGGTCAGCACGCTGTCGGATGCGAACAGCCGCTGGATCATCACCACGAAGTAAGTGAGCATCGAAACGACGGCGATCAGCATGCCCAGCAGGGAAAACAATTGCAGCGGCACGAGAGAGAAGCCGGTCATGAGATCGAAATTCAGCCGGATCAGCTTGTAGAGGGAGTATTTCGATTCGCCCGCCGCGCGCTCTTCATGCGCGACTTCGATCTCCACCGGATTGCGCGCAAACGTGTACGCGAGCGCCGGTATGAAGGTATTGGCCTCTGTGCACGTATTGACGGCATCGATGATCGACCGGCTGTATGCCCTCAGCATGCAGCCCTGGTCCGTCATCTTGATGTGGGTCGTCTTCTCGCGCAGGCGATTCAGTATGCGCGACGCCACGCGCCGGAAGGCGGTGTCGCGGCGCATCCGCCGTATGGTGCCCACGTAATCGTAGCCCTCGTCGAATTTCGCCACGAGCTGGTTGATCTCTTCGGGGGGATTCTGCAGGTCTGCATCCAGCGTCACGACGATGTCGCCGCGGCACGCCTCGAACCCGGCCATGATCGCCGGATGCTGGCCGTAATTGCCGTCGAGCAGCACGACGCGCGTCACGTCCGGGCGGCGCTGGAACTGCTCGCGCAGCAATGCGGGCGAGCGGTCGCGGCTGCCGTCGTCCACCAGCAGCAGCTCGTAGGTGCAGGGCAAGGCATCGAGCGCCGGATACAGGCGCGCGAACAGGGCGGCGAGGCCTGCTTCCTCGTTGTATATCGGGATTACGACTGACACGTGCGGTGCGCTCATGATGCGGCTTTCCGTATGACGTCGGCGGCGGCTTCGCACACCCGGTCCACGTCGGCGGTTTCCATTGCAGGGAAAAGCGGCAGCGTCACGGTGCTGCGACCTATGCGCTCGGTGTTCGGGAAGTCGCCTTCCTTGTGACCGAGCTTGCGATACAGCGTAAACAGATGCATCGCCGGATAATGCACGCCGACGCCTATCTCGCGCTCACGCATCTGTGCGATGAATTCCTTGCGCCCCATGCTCATCTCGTCGAGCGGCAGCAGCGGTGCGAACATGTGCCAGCTGTGTCCGTCGTCCCCGCGCGCGGGCAGGGCAAACGCGGGCGCGGTACGCAGGCGATCGAAATAGCGCATGGCGAGCAGGCGGCGCTTGCGATTGAAGTCCTCCAGCCTCGCCAGCTGTCCCAGGCCTATGCGGGCAGCCACGTCGGTGAGATTGCCTTTTCCGCCTGCAATGAGCACGTCCATTTCGCCGGGACCGGCCTGGCGCAGGCCATGAAAGCGATGCAGCTCCACCTGTCTCGCGTCTTCTTCGCTGGCCACCGACAGCGCGCCGCCTTCGATGGTGGTCATGTTCTTGTTGGCGTGGAAGCTGAACGACACCACGTCGCCGAAGCTCCCGATGCGCCGGCCATGCCACGAGCTGCCGATCGCATGCGCCGCATCTTCGACGACGCGCAACCCGCGCCGCTGCGCGATCTCGTAGAGGCGGTCCATGTTCACCGGCAGTCCGGCGAAATGCACCGGCATGATGGCTTTGGTTCGCGGCGTGATGGCCGCCTCGGTCTGATCGAGACTCATGTTGCGCGACTCGAGGTCCACGTCCACGAAAACAGGGCGGGCCCCGACTCGCGTGATGACGTTCGGCGTGGCGGTGAAGCTCAACGCCGGCGTGATGACCTCGTCGCCCGGCCCCACGCCACAGATCTGCAGGCCGATTTCGAGCGCCGTAGTGGCCGAGCTCAACGTGCGCACCGGGCGGCCGCCGAGATACTTCGACAAGGCGTCCTCCAGCGCGGCGACGTTGGGTCCGGTGGTGATCCATCCGGAACGCAGGACTTCGACCACGCCCTGTATCGTTTCATCGTCCAGCGTAGGACGGGTAAAAGGCAGAAAGCTCAATGCACACCTCAGCTGCGGGCGACGACTACTACGCCGACGATGATGAAGGCAATGCCGATCAGGCGAGTGCCGGTCACGGCCTCTCCGAACAAATACCACGCGGCGACCGCGTTTACCACATAGCCGATGGACAACATCGGGTATGCAATGCTGACTTCCACCCGCGATAGCGCCATGATCCAGATGACGACGCTGACCACGTAACAGAACAGCCCACCCAGGATATGCGGCTCCAGCGCGAGCCTCGGTGCCACTACGGGCAGGTTGCTGGCGGTGAACTCGAACGCGCCGACCGCATTGGTGCCCGCTTTCAGCAGCAGCTGCGCGGCGGCGTTGAGCAGCACGCCGCACAAGACGAGAAAAAAGCTCAACGCAGTCATTTTCCTTCTCCGACGGTGGTCATTGCCACCACGTGGCGCCGATTACGCGCAATCTCCCGCATTGGCAGTCCCCCCGCAGCGAGCTGTTCGTACAATTGAGGCGGCATGATCGCAAGGGCGTGGCGCTGCATGCGCCATGCGCGCTCGAATGCGGCGATATCCGGAAGCCACAACTGCGGCTCCTGCTGCAGACCGTAGGCCATTTCGTCCGCGAATGCAACCAGCGTAACGGTGCGCTTCAGATAGAACGGCATCGTCTGCTCGTACGTGCCGACGCTGTAGAACGGCGCTCCGGGGCGCAGATACGGGCGAACTTCCAGGGCCATGTCATGAAACGAGCTGCGCGGCGCGAGCTCATCGTGCCCCATCATCAATGCCTGCTCGGCGATCAGCGCCGAGAACCCTATCGCAAGCACCGCCGCGGTCCGGTGTCGCTCGGACAACAGCCATGCGCACGCAGCTCCTGTCACGATGATCGCGCCTGCGCCCCGCAACCACGGCACATAGGCCGCGAAGAGTTCGATATCCTCGCCATCCGGTGCGAAGCGCTCGGCTTGAGGCGCAAAAATGATGAGCGCAAGCCCGGCCGCGAAGTACAAGGCGACGTCCCAGCGCAGACGGGCGCTTGCCACGGTGGCGAGGTACGCGCCGGCGAGCAGTGCGACGGCCGGAAAGATGGGGAGGATGTACGAGGGCAGCTTCGAGTTCGAGGCGGAGAAAAAAATGAAAATCGCGGCCGCCCATAACGCGAGAAAGCGCGTTTCCCGGAACGGCTGCGCAGCATTTCTTCTCCATGCGGCGGTGAACGCCTGCAGAGTCGTGAGCAACCACGGCAGTATGCCGAGCGCGAGTATCGGCGCGAAGTACCACCACGGAGCGCTGCGCTTGTGCACCTTGGTCAGGAAGCGCGCGAAATGCTCATGGATGAAGAAGAATGACGGAAACTCGGGATTGGCGATCGAAACGGCCACGAACCACGGCGCGGCAATAGCGAGGAACAGCAGGCCGCCCGATATGGGGCGCACGCGCTTGACGATACTGAAGTCGCGCTCGATCACTGCGTGCAGGCCAAGGACCAGCAGGGGGAGCACGATGCCGGCCAGTCCCTTGCTCAGCACGGCAAGCGCCATGCCGGCCCAGGCGGCGTAGATCCACCATGTCCGCTGCCGCTCCGGGGTGCGCTCCGACAGCCCGAGCAGCAGCCCGCCCATTGCGAGCGTCATGAACAGGGTGAAGCCCATGTCCAGCGTCGCGATGTGGGCAACGAACATGTAGCCCATCGCGCTCGCGAGAACGACACCGGCATAAGTTCCGGCCGCACGGCCAAACACTGCAGCTCCCATTACGACGATCATCAGAACGCACGCGAAGCCGGTCAGCGCGGGCCACGCGCGCACGGTCCATTCGTGCTCGCCGAAGACCTTGTACGCGGCGGCGGTCGCCCAGTATTGCAGAGGCGGCTTCTCGAAGTACTTGATGCCGTTCAATCGCGGCGTCAACCAGTCTGCGGTCACGGCCATTTCGCGCGGTATTTCGGAATAACGCCCTTCGTCGGGGCGCACGAGCTTGCGGTAGTCCAGATTGCCGAACCACAGAGCGGCGAAGAGGAGAAGAACGAGCAGAGCGGCGCGGCGCGTGCGCGGACTTTCAGAGGACAAGTCGTTATCCATTTATGCCCGCGCCGGGACGTGGCGGACAGCGGGTTATTTGAAATCCCAGTGCATCTGGTCCGCGATTTTAATATGCTCGGACGTTTTCGCGCACACGTCGACGTAATCGGTGAAGCGAGGCGGCGGCGGCATGTCCTCGGACAGCAGTCGGCGGTTGTCGAACACGTAGTTCAGCTCGGCAAATCCGCCGTAGAGCGCAAGCGCTCTCGCGACGAGCCTGCGGTTGCATGGGCCGAACAGCAGATGCATATCCTTGGCGACGTTCACCAGCTCGTTTTCGCCGACACGCCGGTACCGGGAGCCCATCGGCTCGGCGCCGCGCGCCCGGGCGAGGGCCACGTCGATTTCGGCGAAGGTGCAGCTGCGGCCCGCCCCGGACGAGACGTGATAGAGGTCGTGCGCCAGCCGCGGCCTGATTGCGAGCCGGGCCAGCACCTCGGCGCAGTAATCGACGGGCACGACATCGATGCGCTCATCGAGAGAGCAGGTGAATCGCTCCAGCGCCTGGGCCATGCGGAACACCCAGAATATGCTGCCGGACGGCGCGCAGCCGAGCCGGGTGTGGCCGACGATGATCGAGGGGCGGGCCACTACCAGCGGCAGCCCCGGCAGCTCGGCGCGCAGGCGTCGCTCGATTTCCGCTTTCGACGCGGTATAGGTGACGAGATGCTCGTCCCGCGGCGGGAACGTCCAGCTCTCGGCGATCGGGGCTGCAAGACCGGGACCGCATGACATGGCGGTGCCCACGTGGAGAAAGCGCTGCAGCTTTCGCGACCGCGCCATGCGCTTGGCAAATTCGAATGTGCCTTCGACGTTCACCGGCCACAGCCGCGGGTTTTCCGCGAACGTCGCAAGCGCTGCGCAATTGATGACGGAGGTCACATCGTCGATGCGCTGATCGGCCGCGTACGAGCCCGTATCGGTGAAATCCCCGCACAGCACGTGCCCGGCATTGATTTTTTTCAGCAGCGGAGCAGCGACTCCGAATTGCCGCGCGCTGGCGCGCGCTCGCTCGATGCCCTCCGCGGCCGTGCACGCGCGTATGAGCATGAGCGGGACATGGCCCGAGGCCAGCAGGCGCGCAAGCACCGCGCCGCCGAGAAAACCGGTCGCGCCGGTCAGGAGTATCTTTGGTGTGTTCAATTGATTCACGCCGGTACTCTGCCGGCCGGCTTCTTATAAATGACGCAATCATCCCGTCGCGGCCCAGGCCGCCGCAGGTCCCCACTGCCATTACTTGTCGGGCGACATCTCCTCCGCAGCTGGCGGACTGCCCGCCGGGCGTGCTGATGCGCGCGACAGCTTCGTCGTGTCCTGAGCGAACCGCACGCGTATAGCCGCGCCGCGGCCGCCTTCCGGCATGTCGGCATACGTTTGCGCGTGATGCGCACGCGCGATCTCCTTCACGATCGCAAGCCCAAGGCCGCAACCGCCGGGCGCGCTGCCGGGCACGCGATGAAAGCGCTCGAATACCCGTGCCCGCTCGGTCTCCGGAATGCCTGGGCCGTCATCCTCTATGGAAAGCTCCACCGGCGGCTCCGTAAGGCGCACGGTGATGCTGCCGCCACGATTTGCGCCGTATCGTAGCGCGTTATCGAGAAGATTGTTGAGCATTTCCGCGAGCAGCAGTTCGTCGCCGTCGATCGACACCGGGGTCTGCGGCCCGGCGTAGCCCAGATCCACGCCTTTCTGCAGGGCCTCCGGCACCCATTCCATGCACGTTTGCTGCACCAGCGCGGAAAGGTCGACACGGACGAATTCGCGCTCGGCGCCGCTTCCCGGCTCGGCCCGGGCCAGCGTGAGAAGCTGGTTCACGAGCCGGGTTACGCGCCGCGCCGACACCAGCAGCTGCGCCAGCGCCGGCTTGATCGTCTCGATATCGTTTGCGAGCAGCGCGCGCTCGGTCTGCGATGTGAGACCCGCCATGGGCGTGCGCAGCTGATGGGCCGCCTCGGATATGAATCGCTGCTGGGCCGTGAGCGCTGCCGCCAGACGTTGCATCAGCCCGTCGAACGCATCCGTGAGCGGGCGGACTTCTTCGGGAACGCCGCTGCTGCCGACGCTGCTCAGGTTGTTCCAGCCGCGGCTCGACACATCGTTCGCAAGGCGCTGAAGCGGCGCCAGCGCGCGCCGCACGGCGAGCCCTACGCCTGCGACGACGACCAGCGCCAGGGAAATGAGCGGCAACAGCATCGTGACGAGCAGGTTGCGCGAAAGATGATCGCGCTTTACCAGTGTCTCTGCGAACAGCACGGTCGCCTGCGCATGCCCGGTGTTGCCGAACACTGCATAGGCGCCGACGCGCACCGGTTCGCCCGCGACGTGGGCGTCGTAGAAACGCACCGGTTCGGCGTGCGTGAGCGGCTCCAGAGGCAAAGGCACGTCGTTGCGGCCGGCAACGGTCGTGTGTCCGTCGGTGACCACGCGGTAATAGATGTGATCGTACGGATCGGATACGAGGATCTCGGTCGCGGCTCGCGGAAGGTTGAGCTCCGCGGCGCCGGAGGGAGTAAATCGTATCTGCTGCGCAAGCGAGCGCGCCGCGTCGAACAGTCCGGTGTCGTAGGCCGCCGTGGCGAACTTCAGCGCGAGCGTGTACGAGGCGACGGAGCTGATGATGATTACGCCGACCACCGGCGGCACGAGCCACAGCAGCAGGTGCGCGCGCAGGCTGCGGCCCGTGAGCTGCGATGCGCGCTCTCGCATGTCAGGCGGCGTCCACCGTGCCCGAGGCGGGCTCCATCAGATAACCGAGGCCCCTGATGGTTCGTATGGTCACGCCGGAGTCCTGCAGCTTCTTGCGGATACGGTGAACGTAAATTTCAATGGCGTTGGTGCCGACGTCTTCATCCCACTCGTAGAGGCTGCGCATCACCGCGTCTTTGCTGACCACGCGACCGGCGCGCGCGGCAAGCACTTCGAGGACGGCAAGCTCTCGCGCGGACAGCGCGAGCGGCGTGCCGTCGACGAATGCGCGACGACCCTTCACGTCGACAGCAAGGCGTCCCACCGTGATCTCATTGTCCACCACGCCCTGCGCCCGGCGCATGAGGGCTCGTATGCGGGCGACCAGCTCGCCCATCTCGAACGGCTTGGTGAGGTAATCGTCGGCGCCGATGTCCAGCCCGTGTATGCGGTCGTGCACGGAGTCGCGCGCCGTCAGCACGAGTACCGGAACCTTCGCCTTGCGACGGCGCAGGCGGCGCAATACCTCGAAGCCGTCGAGCACGGGCAGCTCGATGTCGAGGACGACCAGGTCGTATTGCTCGTCGGCCAGCGCCCGGTCAGCCTCGCTGCCGGTCATGAGGCAGTCGACGGCATAGCCCAGGCCGCGCAGCGTATGCGTCAGGGCGTCCGCGAGGACGCTATCGTCTTCTACAACCAGTATGCGCATGTTCGTCTCGTATGAGTTCGATTCCGCGGGGCTGCAGGCGAGAGACCTGCATGGCGTCGAAGGGTTCCGCACCGGCATTTCCGGCGCGACGCAGAATACGCAGCAGTTCTTTCCCGAACCTTACTGCGCTTGGAGCGTTGCAGCCAGCTTCGAAACTCTGGAACACTCTGTTATAATGCCGCGCTCGGGGCGCCCGTAGCTCAGTTGGATAGAGTACCTGGCTACGAACCAGGGGGTCGTGGGTTCGAATCCTGCCGGGCGCGCCATCAAATCAAGGGCTTGCAGAAATGCAGGCTCTTTTTCTTTCCACGGGCTAGCGCCCGGCTAGCAGGTTCCGTTAAGGTCTGTCAAGGCGTCCAGAAATGAGAAACGGCGCCGAAGCGCCGTTCCTTTTCGCTTGCCGCGCCTTACCGTGCGTCGGACTCATCATGGATGACGACGAGGCGGAGCGCCGGCCGCGGAGCGGGGCGGTCGTCGTTATCGGTGATGACCTCCGACTCGCGTATCGCGTCGCACAGTTGCTCGGCGAGTTCAAGCAGGCGCCGCCCATCGCCTTCCGATACTCGTTTCACGGTGCCACGGATAAGAAACGCGAGCTGCTGGGCGACAACCTTCTCGACGGCCTCCGCGTACTTCGTCTTCCACGCGGCAGGCGTCATTGCGGCTACCTCAGCGAGCGCTTCGTCGACGGCCCGGCGGACGTCCTCTGTCTGACGTTGCTCGCGCCGTTCTGCCTCGCGTCGCGTGTACGCTTCGCGCTCGGCGTCGGTGCGGTCTATCCATACTCTCACGCGCTCACTGCTCTTGAGGATCTCCGTTGTGATCCGGCGGCCGCCGATCCGAAACCAACGCTTTCGGATCGTGATCGGCTTGCCTTGCCGCATGCGTTGCCTCGTCTCGTCCTCGAACCATTCCGGGTTTGCGACTCGCGCTGCGATGATGTCTCTAAGCGGCCCTTCGAAGAAAACGAAGTCCGGGCCCTCGTCGCGGCGGATCGTCGACGAGACGGTCGGCGCGGCAGGGGCGGCGATTGCGAGGCCGCGTGCTTTAGAATTGCCATCAGCCATGATGCATCCTTTATTGGAAGGTGCGTTGTGGTCAGCAGGGCGGGGCGTTTGCGCGTCCCGTTCCTGCGCTTCTTCCCGGCTACCGGCCGGGGCGGTAACCCGTTACGCCGCTACAGGCTCGATGTGGCGGTATCGTTTCTCGTCGCGCTCCAGTTCCCAGATGTCGAGTGCTTCCTGCATCCGCAGCCAGCTTTCCGGCGTCGTACTCGTCAGCTTTGCGATACGCACTGCCATGTCGGCCGATAGCGCGCGCTTTTCCAGCAGCAGCTCAGATACCGAAAGCCGGCTCACGCCGAGCCGTTTTGCAAGTTCCGTCTGGGTCATCTTGAGCGCGGGCAGCACGTCCTCGCGCAGCACCTCGCCGGGATGCGTGGGTCTGCGATTGCGGTCTCGAATGGTGCTCATCAGTGGTAGTCCTCAAGGTTTACGTCGATGGCATCGTCCTCCTGAAAGCGGAAGGTGAGTCGCCAATTGCCGGACACCGACACGCCGAAGGTGCCTTTCCGGTCGCCCTTCAGGCCGTGGAACTGGTAGCCGGGCAAGTTCATGTCCTCCGGCCTCGTTGCCGCATCCAACCGGTCCAGCATGCGCCGTATCCGATCCGCCTGCTTCGCGTCGATACCGCGGCGCTCGCTCCTCGTGAAGAACCGCTCCAGGCCCTTATGGCGAAAGCTGCGGATCACGTTATGTTGTAATGCGATGCATGACAAGGCGCACTGTAATTCCGTGGATTACAGAAGTCAAGCGGCGGCACTTACAAGCCGTACCGGGCTAGCAGCCCCAGGACGACCGAAGGGGCTACTGCTAGTCTCGGCTTGCGCCGGCCCGTCCTTTTGCTGCTATGTCGCCTTGACGACAACCACAGCGCGACCGTCAGGAAGAATCGAGCGCACGGTGCCGACTGCAATCCGATACTGTTCGAACGTGATCGAAGCAGGCGACACACGCTGCCCGGCGATCGCGTCGCCGTCCTGCACCGGCACGATGTAGTCCCCGACATCGGCGCCCGTTACGTTTACGGGCACCTTGCCGGCGTAGGCGACGCGGTCGACGGTTTGCCGCGCGGCTTCGTACGCTGCATCGAACGCGGCTTTCTCGCTCGTGTATTGCGCGAAGTCGGCATTGTATTGCGCGAGGACTTCTGCATATTGTGCCGTCGCGGCTTGGTGCGCTGCCTTCGCTTCGTCGCTTGCATCGTCGGCGATTATCCCGGGCGCCTTTGGCGGTTCCAGGGGGGCGCGGATTAGCGAGCCCTATCGCTTCCTCGTTGCCCCACACGTCGCCGCCGACATATGACGGATCGGTAGACTTGATGCCGAACGACAATGCATCAGCCCACTTGTCCGTTATCTTTCCGTCCACATCGAAGCCGATGATCTGACCCTTGACGACGATTCCGCAGGACGCCGATTTGCGCTCATATTCGGCATAGTCCGCACCGGATGCATTGTTGTTGCCAGACGATGTAAGAGATCTGCCGGTAACGCTGTCCTTGCGTAAAAACAAGGCGGACGCGCCGGCGTTCTCGCCCGAGGTATACGTCTGCGAGTTCGTGCCCGAGTAGATCGGTTGGCCGTTGGTTCCATCCACGAGGAAATGAATCCGCGTCCCGCTGCCGCTAACGTAGCACTGAATGCCCGAGTTTCCGGTATTGCCGATGCCCGCCGTTCCCGACACGTTAAGCGAAGCGCCGGAGAACACCGGGGCCTCCAATACGGAGCCGTTGAATGAAAAGCTGGGGCTGGTCAGCGCAACAGCGGACGCACCATCTCCGTAGGGCACCCGATTGGCTGTAATTCCGCCGGGCGTTGCCCACGTATTCCCGAGCAGCGTGGTCGCGTTGCCGACGTTGACGCCGCCGGCAGCGTTGATCTCGGCCACCATTACGGCGAGTGCGGCAATCATCGCATCCGCGCGCGATGCGAATGTCGTCGGGTCGGCGGTGCTAGGAGCGGCGGGGAGCGGAGTAAGGACGGTCATTATATTTCCTCGAGTTCGAAAAAGGTTGCGATTCGGTCGGGCGTTGGTATAAGGGTTGCCGGGCGTGCCTCGGGCCGCCGTGCGAGCGCCGGGAGTCGATGTGTAGTGTCGGCGCCCGCCGCTCTCTTTACGGCGCCGCCGGCTTGCGGGGTTTGGCAATGGAGATTGCCCGGCACTGTCCGCATGATCCGGCCCGATGCGAGAGCAACGTGGTCCGACGGCACCACGTTACCCGCGCCGGCTGGGCAGCCGTAGTGCATCGATCAGCCCGCGTTGCTCAAGTTGCCGTAGACCATCGCGCCGCCCTGCTCGATCACCATCGCGACGCGCTCTTCGCAAAGCGTGACCAAGAGATTGCGCACGAAGAAATCCGCATGCTGTTCGGCAATGCGGATCACCGGATCTTCCCGGTCGGCGATGTAGCCCGTACGCGCCGCATCCAGGCACATGAACTTTCCGCGCGTCATGGTGTTGGTCACGGCAACGGGCAACCCCCACAACCGCGGTTCCGTCATCTGCGCCGGATCGCCCAGGATGTAGCGGCCCTGGGTGTCCTTCTTCAGCAGTATCGGACCACCAGTCAGCCGGGTTCAGAATAAAGCCAGTGGGCTCGTATTCCGATGCCGCGAGCTGGGCGATCGCCAGGGCGAGCGCATCCATGGGTGAAAGGTTCGTGCTGCCGCCGGCGAAAGCTGTCGCGTTGTTCACTAAGCCGTTGAGCTTCCCGACCGTGCCGTTGCCGTTCAAAAGCTCGTCCTCTTCTTCGAGCTTCAGGCCATACAGCAGGCGCGCGCTCAGATGCTGCTGCAAGGCGGGCGCATCGGCGAGCACCTGGCGTGACGCGGGAATCCAATGTGCAATGGTCGATACCGGTGCCTGCGCCAATTCGAAGGACATACCGGACTCCGGTTTCGTTGCGCCCTCGGTCGTAGCAGCCGGCGAGCTGCCGTCATATTGCGGCCCGGCGTTGTTCGTGAACGAGAGCTCGCGGCAGAACTCGACCATGTTGGAATTCGTGGGCACGGCGTTGAATAGATCGCGAATCGTAAAGCGCCGCTGCGGTGCGAACACGATCCCCGGGCTCCGATCGGCTGCTACGAGCGGCTGGCTCGAGCCGGTCGCGTTGATGATCGCGCTCTTGAACATCCCGCGCGGGATGCTGATCTGCACGCTCGGCGCAGACCCCTTGATGAAGGCCGCGGCCTGATCGCTTTTCATGATGAGGTCCGCCATCTCGGCGATGCCGCCGCCAGAGCCGAACTCGCCGCCGCCGCTGGGCCGGTGCGCGAGTTTCTGTTCCACCTCGAGAAGGCGCGACGTCAGTTCGCGGTTTTTTTCCTGCATCGAGTCGAATGCCTTCTTGCTGGCTTCATGCAGGGCTTTCAGGTCGGTGGGGGTCGTGTTGAGCATGATGCCGCCCGCGAGCGCGGCCGTCTGGTCGATCAGACCGAACACGAGGCCGGCGCAGATTGCCACGGCGATGAACAATTGCAGGCAATGCGCCCGCAAGTAGGACTGAATATTTTTCACAGTGTTTACCCTATGGTCAGTGGAAAACGAAAACGGATAGGCTCGAGCCCGGCGCAGATCGTCCGGTCGCGGTGAAGTAGAGAGGGATTTTGTGCTGAACATCTCATCTCGCATCCGCAAAAAGAGCCCTGGCCTTTCGGCCGCCATACTTCGGGCACTTTCAGCGACCTGCATCCCGCAGGCTGGAGATAAGTGGAGCTGCACGCCGCGATTTGGTTTGCCCCTCGCTGTGGACTCATCCCGAGCCGCTGCCAGCAAGAACTCGCACTGCGTACATCTCTTCGCTCCGCCGGCCTGCATCTCGCAGGCGGTTTCACGATGGCGTTATCGTAGATGATCGGCCACACGATTTCAATAGCCGCAGTCAATGACGGATTCCGCCATCATCGAGCACGTCCTTGTGAAGGACAATGAACTGCTGGCCTCCTACGACGACGGACACCACAACGGCCTTATCCGGCGCGAGCCTTACCGATACGTGGAGCTCGGCACCGGGATCGTCGGCGAATACCATCGCGAGCGCTCGCGCGTTTGGGCCGTCCTCGTCTTTTATCGCGCGCGCCGTGTCGTACGCGAAGGCCGCGGCCGCGCGAATCAATGCGGCCAGGGCGGTATCGCCTTTCGTTTCGTCGTGGTTGCTCATTTGAAAGTCCCCAACGGGTTGGTTTTGGCAGGTGCCGGCCGCAGATCGATATCGCTCAGCGAGGCGAGCCGCGTGCAAAGCAAATCCGTGCCATCGCCATGCACGCGCCAGCCCTCGCCGAAGGGATCGACGTGGAGACCGCGCGCCTCAATTCGTTCTCGAGCACGTGCTTCTACGGGGTTATCCATGGGTGACTCCATTTGATTTATCGTTCGAACCGCGGTTGCTTTCTGCGCTTTTTTCCATCGTCGTTTGATTATTTCCGCCGAGAAGTGCGCGCAATTTCGTCCTGTCCTCGACGAGCCAGCGACGCAGGAAGCGAGTGCGCCGCCGCCGCTCGTCCTGATCAAGACCCGCAAAATCTTCGGTTGCACATTGGATCTCGCGCAGCTCGATCTCGGCAGCATTGATGCGCTTCACGAGGGAACGAACCGCGAATTCCGCCGTTCTCCGGCATCCCTCGTTGCAGTAGGCGCTCGGACGGCCAGGGCCGGATCGAGGTTCGAGTGCTGTGCCGCAGGAGGCGCAGTGATCGGGTTTCTCCAAATTCTCCACTTCGGTCGAAATTCTCATTGGGGAAATTTTCTCCGGGCATGAGGGCGATGGCGGTGTCCGTCAAAACGCACAAGACTCTTTACCCGCCCCCGGTCGCGTCTGCTCCGCCTCATGCGGTCCTTCCTTCGGCTGTGTGAGCAAGCGGATCGCGCTCGCGCTCCGCGCGTTCTTCAGCGATTCGGCGAGCCCGTTCGGCGGTGCTCAGCGTATGGCCGAGCATCTGCCGACGATGACGTGAGCAATACTCGAATGCGGCGAACCAGGTGCAGCCCGCCGCAGCGCACTTGCGCAACGGGCGCTTCATTTGCATGCCCTCCGACTCGCGCCGTCGAGTGCCAGCACGCAGCCGCCATCCTCGAGCAGGCGATCACAAAGCCGCTCGCCGAGCGCGTCGCGCAGTGCCGGCCAGGTGAGGTTCGATGCGAGCAGGGTCGCGCGCCGAGCGCGATACCGCGCGTCGACGAGTGCGAAGAGGGCATCGCGTTCGCGCTCTCCGGACGGGGCCCACAGCTCGTCGATCGCAAGCAGCGGCGCACGCACCAGTGCCTGCGCCTCGTCGCCGGCACCGTTCCATGCCCAGTTCGCACCGACGAGGGCGAGGAAGTCGGCAGCCGCGAGGTAGCGAGCCGGCACCACGTCGCGCACGGCGGATGCGATCAATGCCGTGAGCAGGTGCGTTTTCCCGATTCCAGGCGGGCCCAGCAGAACAAGGCAGGTTCCGTTCTCGACACGCTCGGCGATGTGCTTCGCGTAGTCGACGCATGCGGCCTTCGCCGCGCGCTGCAGCTTCGTCGACGCGATGAACTCGCTGAAGCCCTTGCCCTCGAAGCGCGGCGGCAGCGTCGCTGCGATATAGAGCTCGCCGACACGTTGAACGCGCGCACGTCGCGCGTCCTCAGCACGGCGATCTGCGTCGCACTGCGAGCAGCGTCCGATGTATACCGGTCCACTCGGTAGCCTCATCAGCACTCGGCGAAATGACCCGTGCGTTGCGCAGTGCCCGGCCTCGCTGCGATGTGAGACGGTTCCGCTCATTGATCACTCCCAGGAAGGCCGACGGTGTAGTCGACTCGATGCAGATCGATGTCAGCAGCCTTGCGACGTGCTGGCCCTTGCAACGCTGATCGGATCCACGAAAGCGGCTCGACTGGTTGTTTCGCGATAGCCGCGTGCAGCGCATCGGCGACGCGAGCATCCCCATGTGTGCCGCACAGCTTACCGAGGAAGGATCGCGCGCCGGCTTCGGCTTTGCCTGCTGCGGTGAGTAACGCGAGCCCCTCCCGGAAAACGAATTCGCGAGCGGGGTTCGCGCCGTCAGGCGCTGTACTTCCGGTTAAAGCCCGATTCAAACCCCGATTCCGCGTCCCGTTTTTGGGACCATTCAAAGTGCCTGTTCCGGGACTATTTCCGGGGAAAAGCGGCACTGTTTCGCCGCCCGAATGGTGCCGTATCTCCACCTTTTCAATCGTTCCGTTTTTCCGCTCATTGCGCAGGTCCAACTCGTACACCGGAACGCGGCCAGTTCTCCCGACTCGCCGTCCCGTATCGCGCATCAGACGCAGCTCGCTGAGCTGCTGGCGGGCCGAGATGATCGTCTTGCGGTCGTGCTTCGTTTCGGCCTGCAGGCATTTCAGAGAAGGAAACGCGACCGCTTGACCGCGCGGGCAGTGATTCGCGTAGGACACCAGCACGGCCCGCTGCGGAGCCGACCGAACGTCGTCCTGTGCCAGCGCCCAGCGCAGCGCGTCGAGACTCAAGAGAGGCGCCCCCGCACCTTGTCAGGCACCGGTGTCCGCCTTTTCGCGGCCGCTCGGCGGTCGCCACATCTCGCGCAGCACCGCGAGTGCTCGAGCACTCGCGGTGCGCGCGTCCTGGCGCTTCTGGCGTCGCAGATAGCGCGGGCGCTCGAGGTTCGCGCGCTCACGTTGCGCGCGATCTGCGGTGCCGCGGTCGGCGCGCACGTCAGGCCGTCACGGTGCGTGAAGCGATGAACTTCTCGACGTCGGAGCGCCGGTAGCGAACGCTGCGCCCGACCTTGACGAATGCCAGCGGGTACCGCTTCGTTGCGCGCCATACTTCAAGCGTGCCAGGGGAACAATCGAGCATGTTCGCGACGATGGCCGTCGTCAGCATCTCGTCGGCCTGGGGGTTGGCTTGGTCCTGCTCTTGCTTCATTGCGCTCTCCCGCGTCATGTGCTGCGCGATTGCACAGCGGAAGGGAGCAGAGTACGAGAGACGGTACTGTTAACGAAACATTTGCACGAAATCGCGCCAATCGGTGCAAAGGAGGGCGGGCTACTTGATACGGTGCTTGTGGACGGTGATGCCCTTCGATGCGTGCAGATGGCGCGATTGGATGTCTTCTTGCTCATCGAACATCATGCGCGCCTTCCGCTGAAGATACGGAAACTTCAACAGCCTCAACGCTTTGGTGAGGTACCTATCGATGCCGTTGCGATCAATGAGTTGTTGCCGCGCCTGCTGCCACTTTGCGGCCGTTTGTCCGTTCAGCTTCCCGCCGATCGACGCCTTCGCGTCGCTTGAGATCAGCTCGTGCACTTTCGTCCACAGCTTAATGCGCAGACCGCGGTCGCGGCGCGTTGTGCTCGCCTTCTTGCCGCCGGTGGGAAGCAGCCTTGAGAGTCCGAATAGTTCATGGAGGCCCTTCGGTCGTTCGTCGCGAGACGGCTCCCGCAACACCTCTGCCGCGATTCGGATTACTTCGTCGGCGAGCCAGTACGGCATCGGAACGTTCTCGTCGGCGCACATGACGAGGGCGTAGAACACGGCGGCTCGACGGCCCTCACCGAGTTGCTGCCTATAGTCCTCAAAGATGCGATGGAGCTTGTCATAGCCGCGCATGCGCACACCACGCTTAGAGGGAACGCGCACGATCCTGCGTGCCGTTCGCAGAGCGTAAAGGAAATCGGCCCACGATGGTTCGAGCGCGGCAAGTGTGAGCTCGTCCGCGCTTTGGGGCTTCCGGGTCAGTATCTCGTCGCACCAGTCGATGCTTTGGACGCGCGCGCTTTTCTGTGTCCGCACATTTTGCTTGCTCATCAGCGCGTGCTCCGCTTCGGCGTGACTACTGGAACGGCGCTTTTTCGCTCCCGTCCGAGTGTGGCGCCCCACGGCCACAGCCGCTTTCATGCGCGCACCTTGCGGCGCAGCTTTGTCACATTGCCCGGCTTCTTCATGCCGGCTGCCTTCAACATGGCACTCGTCGCCGTGCTGATGGATGCGCGAACGGGATCGAGGCTGAGGCGCGCGTAGATCATCGTCGCATCCGGGCTCTTGTGGCCTAAAGACTTCCCGATGATTGTTAGCGATGCGCCGCAGATCGCTTGCCACGATCCTAGCGACCGCCGGAGGTCGTGTATATGGAGGTCCTTCAATCTCGCCCGGGTGAGAAGTGCACGCCACCGCTTCTTCGGCGGGTGCATATATCCCGTCTTCGATTCAGCGGTGAACACGAACCCGCTTTTTCGAGGCTTGCGCGTGCGCAGGATCTCGACTGCCTCGGGCACCAGCGGCACGGTCTGCGGGTCATCGTTCTTGGTTTCCGGTATGCGCCACACCTTCCGCCGCAAGTCGACATCGCCCCACTGCATCGCGAGCACGTTGGTGCGCCGCGCGCCGGTCAAGAGCGCCAGTAGAACGAAGTGCTGGAAAGCTGCGGATGTGTCATCGACGAGGGCCTTGAAGAACCGCGGCAGTTCGTCAGCCGTGAGGAATCGGTCGCGCTTCGTTTCCTTGAATGGCTGGATCCCTAAGCACGGATTTGTGCCGCGGTATCCCCACTCGCTGGCGCGGTTGTAGATCGAACTCAGCAGTTCCACAACGCGGTTCGCGACAATGGGCGTCGTCTTCCCGACGTTGGCATGCAGCGCACGCACCGCCGGATTGTCGATCGCGTCCAGCTTTCTGTTCGACCAGTCCACGCCGGCGGGATGCTTGGTCCGCTTGCGTCCGTGCTTTTTCGCTGGCTCGTCGGGCAATGGACCGAGCATGCGGGACCACATCGCGTCGATGGCGTCGGCGGTTTTTATACCGCGTGGCGCGACGTGGAGCGTCCGGTACTGCTCAAACGCCTCGCCAAGGGTCTGCTTTTGCCGTTCCTCGCGCTTGCGAAGCGCCGGGTTGAGGCCTTTAGCGAAGTCACCGAGGACGCGCTCTGCGGCGTTTCTGGCCTGTTCCGGGACCATTTCCGGAAAGGTGCCGAGCTTGAGCCAAGACATCGCGCTGCCGTCACGCTTCACCACGTAGAACGTCCGCGTGTCGGCCGAAGTGATCCGGATCGCGAGCTTGGGGATGTCGGTGTCGTAGTAGACGGCGCGGGTGCCGGCGGGGGGTAGGGGTAGGGCTGCGAGGGCGGGTTTCGTGAACTTCAGGCGTTGCGCCATTTTTCGGCCCATTTTTGTCTCGGGCTAGCACCGGGCTAGCAGAGCCCATCAAATTTGGTTAAGTTTGATGCTAGCCCGTAGAACTGCGGTGGTCAATTATCAGAGAGAAAATAGCGCTTCGTTATACTCCATTAAGTTTAAAAAGGGTATCCACCGCATGGCTACGAACCAGGGGGTCGTGGGTTCGAATCCTGCCGGGCGCGCCACTCATTACTTCAAGAAGTTAAAGCCCCTCCGGGGGCTTTTTCTTGTCCGTGACCGATCTTTGGTCGATTCTGGCATGGATGGCGTGGTGCGTGCGCGCGAGGTCGGCGGTATTTCAGCGACTACACAACGCGAGCGATTTCGAAGGTGCCGGCATCGGGCTCGCCAACGTGAATTGCAGCAGACAATGTTCTGCCAGTGACCGTATCTATTCCGCGTCGTAGACGCTTGCCCGAAGATCAGGTCACACCTACTGAACAGCGCATTCGACGTCGTCGCGCTTGGCTCCGACGGTGCGCCCGCCGCTCGTGTTGCGGCTGATTTGTAGCGGCATCGTCACCTGTATGCCCTGCGACGGCGGCTGGATCACCGGCGGCGTCACGTTGTCCCGGACGTAGGCAAACTGCCCGGCGTTCACCACCTGCGCGCCGCCCTTGTTGGTAAGCGAAATCGCGCCCTGAGCCACGTCGACGTGCAGCCCGTCGGGTGGAGGGGCGCCGGTCGGCGTGCGTATCGCGCCGCAATCGCCCTGGCACAGTAGCGCGCCGAAGTGCGTGCCGCGAATCCCGATGGTTGCCGTGTTCGTCTGCACGCTGAACTTCTCTTTGTTCCGCTGGCCCAGAAGGCCTGTGACGGAGCGCATTCCGCCTTTGACGAGCGCGAGGAGGGCGTTGTCGCGCTGCGGCTCGGCGCTTTGGAAAGCGTATGCCGTGATGTCCATGCGCGAATCCGGCCGCATCACCACTTCGCCATCATCATTGAATTTGAGGCGCGCATACGTGTCGGTTTGCGTGGAGAGCGAATCGCCTTCGTAGATCTCGGATTTCACCGATAGCATGCGCGTCTCGTCCGCACGTTTTACGAGCAGCGTCCCGCTCAAATGCGTCACGACGCCCACCGGCGTGGCGGCATAAGCAGGCAGCGCCCAGAGTGCGGCTGCCAGGATGAGACTAACGGCAAACAGCGGCTTTTTTGGTCGCACTTTTCGCCTCGCTACGTTTTTCTGCAGCTTGCGCAACCCGCTTCTGCTGCGGGCCGTCTTTGGACTCGCCCCGTTGCCCGCCTTCCGTCTTCGTCGACGACTCGCCGGCGCTGCCGGACGTCGACGCGTCCGCTGCGGCTGTCTTCGTGGGCGCAGAGACGGACGCGAGCTGCGTGCCGCCAAATTCGTTCGGCGCGCCCCCGATCGTCCCGTTCGGGTCGGTCTTGATCGGCAACGCAGAGCTTCCGGTACCGGCACTGCCAAGCGCTCCAGCGGTGGTCGAAGTCGCCGCGGAAGCGGCGGCCGCTGTCGGCGTGTTGCTCGAAGACGAGCTTTGCCCGCTGGTCGAAGCGCCGGAACCTGTCGTGGCGCCGTTGCTGGTCGTTGTCGGCGTCAACGTGCTGCCGGTCACCGTGGATGCTGCGGTGCTCGCCGTGGTCTTGGTGGACGATATGACCGCTGTGACGATGCTCTGTTCGGCCTGCTGCAATGGTGCGGAGGTCGTCGGCACGTTTGTCGTGACATTCCCGGTCACGACGTCCAGGACGGAGTACGTTCCGCTCACGCGAGTCTGCAGCTGTTGCACGTTCGTCGAGAGAATCGCGTTGCCGCCGCTCGTGATGATCGCGCTCTTACCGACGAGATTTGCGCCGGTATGGGCGGAAGTCGAGGTCATGTTGATGCCCGACGTGACGGCGATCGCTCCGCTATCGGCGTCGAGCCTGGTGAGGGCGATGCTGCCTGCCGGGGCGGCATAGGCGACGGTCCCGCCGGCAGAAGTGGTGGCCGCGCCAAGCGCCATGCTGATGTTGCCGGTTTGCGCGCTCGCGGTGACATTGCCGCCGTTACTCGTCACGTTGGCATTCTGGAACAAGTCGTCGCCGGCGCTTAACGTGATCGCGCTGCCTTTCGCCGTGCTGCTGACGATGCCGGATACGTTCAGGTTATCGCCGCTGCCCGCTGTTTGCCCGGCGCTAAGCACGATGTCGCCACTTGCGAAAATGCCGCCTGCGCCGATGGCAAGCGGGCTATGCGTAGTTATCGTCACCGCGCCCGCCGGCGCCGTCACCTCGCCGAACGTGGTCACGGCTCCAACGTTGTCGATCGTTATATTCCCTCCGCTGTCAGTCAGGCTCGGAATGCTGAGGGGTATGCTGTTGGTCAGCATCAGATTGCCACTGCCCGTGTTTTTCGCCGTGAAGCTGCCGATCTTGTTCGCCGCGTTGGTCAACGTAATGCCATTGGCTGCCGTGGCGGAAAGTGTGGACGCTGCTAGTGCAGCGGACTGGCCGATAGCACCGTTCAGCGCAGCAAGCGTGACCATCGGCGCAGCAAGGCTGCCTACGCTCAAGTTACCGGTCGCCTGACTAAGCGCCGCGCTTCCCGCGCCGGTCAATACGATGGTCCCGCCGGTCTGCGCAAACTTGCTGGAGACAGTGAGACTGCCGGTGCCAGCGAGTGCGCCACCGCTCTGGACATAAGCGGCAGCATTGAGAGCACCGTTTACGAACAGGTTTGCCCCGGACTGCAGTTCGAGGGTTGCGCCGCTGCGAATCGTCGATATGTCCGCGGAGGCCGCTCCCAGCGTCAGGATGCCTCCCTTGAGCACCACGCTCAGGCCGCTGTCGAGCGTCCTGAGCGTCGTGTTGCCTGCGGAAGCATCATAGACCACGCCGTCGCGCAGGGCTGGTATGGATACGGCAATGACGTTGCTCGCGTCGGGTACGATTCCGTGGTCCCAGTTGGCGCTGTCGCTCCATAAGCCGCCGGCGCTGCCGACCCAAGTGGAAAGTGCCTTCGGCGTAATGTCAGCCGAGATACCGCTTGGCGACACGAAAGTGTAGTTCGTCGCATCCGGTCCACTCAGCACGGCACCGGCCTTGACGGACTTCGCGCTGCCCGCGTTTTTGTCGGAGAACGCGCCGCTAAGAGCTGCACGCACGACGTCGTTGCCGAGCACGCCGGACAGCGTTCCGCCGCTCAAGGTTGCGGTCGCCGTGCCGTCGTAAACTTTCCCTGTCGCCGTGAGGCCGGTGGCCGTCAGACTTGCCGGTGTAATGTCCGCGGTGAGGCCTGAAGGCTGGGTAAGTGCGTAATTCGCTGCATCGGCGCCACCGAGCGAGAAGCCTTTCGCGGTAACGGCTTTGGCCGTGCCGACATTCTTGTCGGCAAAGCTTGCGGTGCCGCCGACGAGCGTAACGGCATCGCCTGTGAAGACCCCTTTTACCGTGGCAGCCGCAGAATTTACCGTGGCCGCTGTCAATGCATCGTACACCTTGTTGTTCGCGGTGAGGCCGCTGATCGTAGCCGACGCCTGGGTAATGTCCGCCTTCGCGCTCGCCGTCGCGTCATAGCTGTAATTGCCCGCATCGGTGCCGGCGAGCGCTATGCCGGCGATCGTAACGGTCTTTGCCTTGCCCACGTTCTTGTCGCCGAACGAGGCGCTGCTGTAATTGATCGTGAGGACGTCATTGCGCACGCGGTTGTCGCCGAGGCTGATGGTGGCTGCGGTCGTCGCGTCGTACACCTTGTCTGCTGCCGTGGCGGTGAACGTGAGATTCGCCTTCTCGATCTTGCCAATGCCTCCGCTGATGTTGCCCTTGGACATTTGATAGCCGTAGACCTTGGCTGCGCCATTTGCTGCACCGGCGAGGCTTATCGTCGTCGAGACGGTCTTGCCTGAGCCGACATTCTTGTCGGCATATGCCGGCGCGACAGACGTGTCGTACGAGACTGTGTCGCCATCCAGCGCGCCAGCGGTGGCGAAATTGCCCGTCGCCAGCACCGCCGCCGTCGTGCCGTCGTAGGTCTTGCTCGCGCTGCCGACGAGTGAAGCGGTCAACGTTGGCGCGATGCTGTAGAGGAAACCGTTGCCCTTGCCCTGACCGGAATACGCCGTTCCGTCGTAGGTCGCGCCGTACTGCTTGAAGTCGTATGCCAGGGCGCCACGGGTGTCGAGAGTCGGGTCCTTGGAGTAGACGAGCCAGCGTCCGTTCGGCGCCGACATAGCCGAGCCGCCGGCGTTGTTGACGAAGTTGCCGCCGCTCACGAGCACCAGCGCATCGCTCGAGCCGGACGCCGTGATGGCGCTGCCTTGATTGAGCGTGAGATCGCCGCCCGTTGCCTTGCCTACGATCTTCGTTCCGGAAAGCGAGTCGAGCTTCAGTCCGCCGGCCTTGGTCGCGAGCGACACGTTACCCGTGACTGCGAATATCCCGGGCGCGAGGTCCCCTGTTCCCTGCGTCACATCCAGCCCGCCGAGCGTGCCGTCCATCGTACCGCCCGATCTGCTGAACGCGTTGCTGACCGTGAGGATACCCGAGCCGCCGAGCGTCCCGCTCGTGAACGCGAATGTTGGCGTGTTTACGTCGCCGTTGATCTTGACGGCACCGCCGCCGACGTTCATCGACGCGGGTGTCATGGCGCCGTTCGTCGGTGCGAGCGTCGTCGTGCCTGCGAAAAGTGACATGCGTCCGGACATGCTGAACGCGCCTTTTACGTTGAGCGTGCCGCCGTTTACCGCCAGGTCACCCGCGCCCGACATCGTGCCGCTCACGTCGTGTGTGCCGTTCGAGAAATCGAGCGTCGCGCCGGAGGCCACTTCGAACGTGCCGGCATGCGAGGCGCTGGTCGAGGAGGGCGGTGAAAACTTCAGCGTGCCGTTGTTTACCTTGACCGTGCCCGTCCCGGTGGAGTCCGCAGCATTGACGAACTTCGCGGAGATGGTGCTGGTGCCGTTGCCGCTGGTCTTCGTGAAGCTGCCGGTGTTGTTGATGACGCCGCTGCCGTTCGGGTTGTCGATCCCCGCGTCGGTGGTGAAGGAGTAGACGCCCTGGTTGTTGAAGGTGCTGCTGCCGTACAACTGGAGCGACGCGGATCCGCCTGGCGTCGAGTCGGTGATCGTGCCCTTGTTGGTGAACGTTGCCGCGCTGGCGCTGCTGCCGATAGCCTTCGCGCCGGCCGACAGCGCGCCCGTCTTGCCGCTGTTGAGGGTGAGCGAGCCCAGCAGTGCGCCGCCCGTCCAGTTCAGGTTATCCGTGGACACCGTGCCGCTGCCGCCGAGCGTGCCGCTCGACAGGGTAAGCGCTGGCGCGCTGGCGTTGGTATCGAAGGTTGCGGTGCCGCCGTTGATCGTCGTCGTGCCGGAAACCGAGTAGCTGCCGTTGACTTTGGTCGTGCCGGATGAAAAATTCGCGTTCGCCGCGATGACGTTCAGGCCGTTCGAGCCGGTCGAAACATTGGCCCTGAAGTTCACGGTGCCGGATGTTGCGGTGAGCGATACGGCGCCGTTTCCGCTGTTCGTTATCTCAGCCTCGATGTCGATTCCCGACGCAGCCGTAATGGAGAGCTTATGCGAGCTGTTGTAGCTCGTGCCGGCCTTGATCTTGACCGCTCCGGTCTCACCGGAGGAATCCGTCGTGCCGGACGTGGTAACGCTGACGTCGGCCGAATCCAGGTTGCTCTTGATCGTGGCCCAACGCAGCTTCGCGCCGGAAGCCGAAGGCTTGAACGTGGGGGTTCGGCTGATATTCGTGTCGGACGTGTCGTTGTTCAGCTCCAGGTCCGTCGGGTCGAGCAACCACGTTCCGGTGACGCCCGCCGTTGCGCTGACGTCGACTCGTATGCCGTCCACGTCGAGATAATGTCCCGACGTCTCGACGAAACCGCCCTTGCCGGACTGAGCGCCGCCGCGCGCGCTGATCGTCCCGTATGCGCGGGTCGCATCGGCAGACCAGACGATGACCTTTCCGCCGTCCCCGTCGACGATTGCGTCCGCCTTGATCGACGTATCGGGTCCTACATAAGTGGCGCTGGCATTCGGCACGTCCGCATTCTTGCCCTGGTAGTCACCGCCTACGAGCGCGATGCCGCCACCGCGCGTGCCGGACGCCTCGATCGCGCCATTGCGAAGAATCGCAACGCGCGGACCCAGCAACAGGGCTTTGCCGCCTTCACCTTCGTGGCCGGATACATCCAGCAAGCCGGCGAGCGACGTAGTGCCGCTTGTGTTGTTGTCCCGGCGTGCTTCGATATAGACCGTGCCGCCTTGCGTGCCCGCGGCGCGTAGCTTCCCGCTATCGCCTATCGTGATGTCGGTTGCTGCAATAACGTCTATGCGCCCACCCGGACTTGCAGTTCCCGTGGCGTCCATTGTCCCGTCGACGGCTGCAGAGCCGTTGGCGGCGCTCAAATTGATCGTCCCGCCGGCCGCGCCGCTGGCGTCGAGCGCGGAAAGAGACGTTACATTGAGCGGTCCATCGCTCGAGAGTGCGATCGCTCCGCCGCGACCCGTGGTCGCGCTTGCGAGCAGCTGACCATCGATCTGCACGCCGCCTGCACCGGAGGCAACTCGAATTGCGCCGCCCTGGCTGCCACCCGTTGCCTGCAGCGATCCGGCGATGACTGCGGCGCCTGCCGATGAGGCTGCCAGTATGCTTCCACCTGTTTCTGTGCCGTTCGCCTGGACTATTGCGTCTTTCTCGACCGTGACGCCCTGGTCTCCGGATATCTGTATGTCGCCACCGCGCGTGCCGTTTGCGGTAGTGGTGCTGCCCGAACTGAGGGTTGCGCTCTTCGAGGCCTTGAGAAAGATGCGCCCGCTGGCATCTCCAACGACCTGGTCCGCGCTCAGTCGTCCACGATTCTGAACGAGCGCGCCGACGATGCCGATACGCCCGCTGTCCGCGACGATCTGGCCGACGTTTCTCGCTTCGCCGCCCGGCACATCGATCTGCACCCGCACACCCGGTGTGCCGGTGTCGAGCAGCTCGACTTGATTCCCCGCGGCAAGAATCGCTTCGCCCTTCGGTGTCGTGATGACGCCGGCGTTCGTCACGTTCGGAGCGATGAGGTAGACATGACCTCCGCTGGGTGAAGTAATAACGCCTTCATTGACCACGCTGCCGGCGTTGGGCGCCGGCTGAAAGCGAAGCCGTCCGGCAGCGAAGTCCTCGTTCGTGATGTTGAGCGTGCTGGCGACGAATCCTGCGACATCGACGCGGCCGCCTGCGCCGACAAGAACTCCGGAGGGATTGATCAGGAACACCTTGCCGTTTGACGACAGCGTGCCGAGGAGAACCGAGGGATCCGCGGTGATGACTCGATTCAGGACGGCGCTTTGCGCGCTTTGCTGGACGAAGCGAGTCGTTTCGCCGGCACCGATCGAGAAGCGCTGCCAGTGGATCACAGTCCCGGGCGCGTTGGTCACGTTGAGCAGCGAGCCTTGCGTGTTGAAGGCAGCCTGCCCGGCCACGACTTGCGGCCCGGTGGGATTGGCGTAGGTCGCAGAAGCGTTGAAGCACGCCGCAACCGCGGCACAAATGGCCTTCTTGTGAGCAAAGTGACTGCTCGATCGTCTGCGTTTGGCTACCAAGGGTGCCTCCCTATGGTGCTGCAGCAACTGGTGAACAATTCATACGGGCCCTAGAACGCGAAGTACACGTTCACATGCCCGCGGTACCGATCCGCTGGCCGCGTCAGGCTGCCTTGCATCACGCGCGCTACGTCGAAGCGCACGGTAGCGTTTCTCTGGAGATTCCAGCGTAATCCGGCGCCGATGCTCGCGATGGTCTCTTGTTGCGCCGTTTCGCCCGGCAAAGCATTGTTGCGCGCCGTTCCCCGGTCGTAGAAGCCGACGCCCCGCAGGTTGCCCGGCAGGCCGGACGCCGCCGCCCAGTCGGGTGTATAGACTTCTACATTGATGAAATAACCGACGTCGCGAGCCACTTCGCGTTCGAGGAAGCCGCGCACGCTCGTGGAGCCGGCAATACCGAGCTGCTCGGGCGCGATGAGCGCATCCCTCGTGTATTGCCCGACCGCGGCGAAGCGGATCTGTACATCGCCCTCCAATGCGCGGATGTGACTGGCCGTTGCGCGCACTATGGAGAACCGCGAGTCCGCGCCGCCCTGGCCGATCGGGCTCGGGCGGGCGGCCGCGAAATCACTGCCCCGGCCATTTCCGATGCCGGGAATGTTTCTGGCGTATCCGACGGAAAAATCCGTAGACGAGCGCGGCTCCGTCCATTGCCCGGCATAGCTCGCCGATACCGGGCGATCGGTGATGTCGACGCCAGCCGAGCCGCATCCGGCTGCGCCAAAAGAACCGAGCGTGCAGCTGTTGCGAAATGCTTTGTAGTCGGCGCCGAAAATCACGCGGTGCGTATATACCCCGCGCCTGGGCAGCAGCCAGTTGTACCGAACGGCAGCAATGTCGCCTTTGCCGGAAAACGAAAGCGGTCCTGCTACGGTGGCGGTCGTGCCGGCGTTTACATCCGATTTCGCGACGATGACGTCGATCGAGTGCCCCTGCGTATACAGCGGCAGGCGGTAGCTCGCGCTCATGATGGCCACGTCGCCCGACTTCTCGGGCGACGTGCTGTAGTTCAGCGTGACGACGTGGTCGCGGTTGAAAAGGTTCGCGTGCTGGAAGCCTATGCCGGTGCGCCAGTTCCCGGTCTGCTCGTTGCCGGTGTTGTCCGCGGTCACGAACCATTTCGATGGAGGCGCGTCCGTGACGCGCACATCGCTGTTGACTTCGCCTTCCGCCTCTCCGGCTCGCAGGACGACTTCGATCTGCTTGGCCGGGTTCTCGTTCGCGAGCTGCACGTTCGCGGAGATATCGGTTGCGTTCGGCGACACTCCCGCGCGCAGCGCCGGAACGCTATTGCGGATGTTCTGCTCGTCGAAGTGCTCGGCGCCGACGATCGTGATTGCGCTGAGCCTTGCCTCGGTCACTTCGAGTCGTATCGTGCCGCCCGTGAGTTCCTGTTCCGGAACATAAACCTGTACTGCGCTGTATCCGGCTTTGCGATAGAGCAGCTCGAGCGCCTCGAGCGCGCGCTGCAAATCGCCGTATTCGCGTGACTGCCCGGTATACGGGCGCAAGGTCTCGTCGATTAGCGCCGACGCCAGGAGCGTGTTGCCTTTGACCTCGTAACGCTGAACCGCGAACTTCTGCGTCTCGGTCTGAGCGGCTGCAGGCGTCGCGGACAGAAGCAGAGCGCAACACGCAGTGGCGCAAATCGGACGCCGACGGGGAAAGGAGCTCGGGACGCACAAAATCGCGGCACGCCGCTGCACGAACCTCGTGGGGAGGTTTGCCAGTTGCGTGTAACTTTGGCGTAGCACAGTGCCCAAGCCTCGCGCGTTCTTGCTTATGGTGAACCTCGGCGCACTTTTCCGGTGCTGGCGGCGCACGGCTTTTATGCACCGTGCATATATAGATGTCGGCGGGATTATATACGATGTGTGACATAGTCCTCAGCGTGCATGCGTGACAAATTTCACACTACGACAGTAACTTGCGGTATTGGTGGCACAAATCCGCCTGCAATTGCCGGCGGCAATCTCAGCGCTTGCCGGTCTGCAAACGATAACCGCGCTCGTATTCGAAGCACGGTCGCCCCGACTACGCCAGTACGCGTATAGCGAACCGCGTCGGCGTGTCGCACGATTCATCGCTCTGACCGTGGAGGAGCGGAGGCGATATGCCTATCGACGAAGCAAAGCTCAATGAATTCATGGGTGCGTATCCCGAGTCGCGCTTCTTCGGCTTCGATTATCACGAGCCGTCGATAGGGGCGGCGCGCGAAGCGGCGGCAGAAGCGGGCGTCACCGATCGCGTCGAATTCGATGTGGCGAGCGCCAAGACGTATCCCGAACAAGGATATGACCTCGTCGCATTCTTCGATTGCCTGCACGACATGGGCGACCCGGTCGGCGCCGCAGCGCATGTGAAGGACACGCTGCAGCCGGACGGGACGTGGATGATCGCGGAGCCGTACGCGCAGGACAAGCTCGAGCACAACCTCAATCCGGTCGGCCGCGTGTTCTATTCCGCCTCCACGTTCATTTGCACACCCGCCTCGCGGGCGCAGGAGGTCGGAATGTGTCTCGGCGCGCAAGCCGGAGAGTCGCGCATACGCGAGGTCGCGCGAGGTGGCGGATTCGGCCGTTTCCGCCGCGCTGCCGAAACGCCGTTCAACCTGGTCTACGAAGCAAGGCCGTGAAAAGGAGCGGAGCCATGAGCCGCATGTATATCGATTGTCGCAACTACCCGAGTGAAATGAACTGCACGCTGGCGCTGAGCGCCGATACCGAGGAGGAGTTGCTCGAAGCGGCCGTGCAGCACGCCGTCGCGGTTCACGGGCATAGCGATACGCCCGAACTGAGATCCCAGCTGCGAACGATGTTGCAGGCTGAAACTATCGTCGCCTGAAGCGCCTTTCCGGCACGCCGGCTGCTTGCAACCAGCGGTTTCCGATGGTACGCGGCAGCCGGACGGCAGGGAGGGTGCAGGCCATGCGCTTCACGCAGCACGATTTCGAGGACGTCCTCGATTTCGTAGCGAGCCTCTATGACCACGGGCCCAGCGAGGCTTATGCCCGGCGGGCGATGGCGTCGCTGCTCAAGATCATTCCCGCCGAGCGTGTCGTTTACGGCGTGTACGACGTGGAGCGCCAGTTGGCGCGCATGGCGCTGCAGCCGGCGGTCGTGCGCGCGCCCTATGCGAGCGCGCCTCCGGCACTGGCTGCGCTGGAACAGCATTTCACCGAGCACCCGCTCTTTCGCTACTTCATGCAGACCGGAGACGGCCGCGCGCAAAAGACGACACAAGCGCTGACGCGGCGCGATTTTCAGCGGCGATGCCGGACGGATCCGTATGTGCGCGAACTTGGTGCGCGGTACGAAATGGGGATCTTCTTTTCCACCGGCCCGACCGCCATCAGCTCGGTGCTGCTGATCCGCAATCAGCGGGATTTCACCGAGCGCGAGCGCAGCTTGATGAACCGGCTCTATCCGCATCTGGTGCAGGCATTTCGCCATGTCGCATCGCTCGACCGCTATAGCCGCGGCATGGACGAGCTCGTCGAGATGCTTGAGGGCCCGACCAGCAGCGTGATCGTTCTCGCGGGCGACGGACGTATCAAGCGCTGGAGCGCGCAGGCGAAGACGTGGGTCGCACGCTACTGCCGTACGCCGTTGCCGCTGTGCGGCGAGCGTCTTCCCGACTGTTTCCTCGCGTGGTACCGGCGGCAGGTGGACCGCGTCGGTCGCGAGCGGGCGCCCGCGCAACCGCGCGACGTGCTGCTCGTGGAGAAAGACGGAAGGCAGCTCGCCGTGCAATTCGTTCCCGACTACCTGCGGGACGAGCACCTCCTGCTGCTCAACGAAAAACGCTGCGACACGCCGTGGCGCGCGCTGAGCGAGTACGGCCTTACGCCGCGCGAGTCCGAAGTGCTGGCGTGGGTGGCGAAAGGCAAGACCAACGCAGAAGTCGGTGCGATCCTCGACATGAGCAACCGCACCGTGCAGAAGCACCTGGAGCACGTTTACCAGAAGCTCGGTGTGGAAACGCGGACAACTGCTACTGTGCGCGCGCTCACCGCGCTGCAGGAACATCCTTCGATCGGGGCGGCCGACGGGCAGCGCGGCGCTTAGCCGCCGACGTAAATCCCGAGCCCGCGCGCCGTTCGGATGAGCGGATCGTCCGGGTCGAGCGCGCGCGCGCCTATCGTGACTTCGGAGAGCGGCACGTCGACGACGCCACGGTCGCGCCAGGCGACCATGCGGCCGAAGCGTCCCGCTGCGGCCAGCTCGACGGCGCGCACGCCGAACGATGAGGCAAGGAGCCGGTCGCGGGCCGAAGGCGTACCGCCGCGCTGAAGGTGACCGAGCACGGTGACGCGTACGTCCGCGGTGGTATGCGGGGCGATCTGCGTCGCAAGGTAATGTCCGATGCCGCCGTAACTCGACTGTCCTCCCGCGTGCTGCACGGAGAGCTTCCTGCCATCGAGCGTCTTTACGCCTTCCGCAGCGATGACCATCACATGCGAGCGGCCCTCCGAAAGCGTCTGGCGGATGCGATGCATGATGCCGTCTATGGTGTAGGGCAGCTCGGGAATCAATATCACCTCTGCGCCGCCTGCGATGCCGCCGTTCAATGCGATATGGCCGGCATCCCGCCCCATCACCTCGAGGATCATCACGCGATGGTGGCTTGCCGCCGTCGGCTGCAGGCGGTCGAGCGCTTCGGTGACGACGCTCAGCGCCGTGGCAAAACCGACCGACCAGTCGGTGCCGTGCACGTCGTTGTCGATGGTCTTCGGCACGCCCACCATGCCGATCCGGGCGCGCTCGCACAGCTGCGAGAGGATACGCATCGAGCCGTCGCCGCCGATGACGATGAGCGCATCCAGTCCCAGCTGACGCACGCCTTCGGCGAAGTCGGGCGTGCGATCCCTGAGGCTGCCGTCGGGCATGCGGACGTGGAGCGGATTGTCCTTCGACGTCGTGCCCAGAAACGTGCCGCTTTCGCGCAGCAGCCTGCCGTCGAACGTGTTCAGACGCAGCTCCTGATAACGTAACGGCCGCTCGATGAGCCCGAGAGTGCTGTCCTGAATGCCGACGACTCGCCAGCCGTATATCTGCACGGCGTGATAGGTGACGGCCCGAATCACGGCGTTCAGGCCGGCGCAGTCGCCTCCGCTCGTGAGCACGCCTATGGTCTTTATCGCCGGCATACGCACCTTCCCTGCCGGTCGTCGGTGTCAAAGATGCGAGATGGGGTCATGTATCGGTGTTTTCTCCAAAGTCCTGCTGCGCGCGCGGCCGAGCCGGTGAAATTATGGCAAACAAAATCCGGGCCGTACATTTTTCGGCAATATGAGCGCCCGATATTGCACGAGAAAGGCCGCAGGATCGAGCGGAAAATGCAGTGCCGCGAAATGGCCGGCACAGGCTGCGGTGCGCAGGACGCGCGGCCGCTCGCGGTGCGGCGTCGATCGTGGACGAACGCCTCTACGCACGGGCGCGTGCCATGAATGCGCACGCGCACCGCGCGGCAGGGTCGCGCAAGCGCAGATTATCGGTATGCGATTCGGCGACCGCCACGCGGCGGGACGCTCTCCTCGTCGCGTCCCGCGCGGTCGCCGGTCAACGGCGCATCTTTCGCCGTGCTACGCCACCGAGGCCGAGCAATCCTGCGGCGAGCAGGCTCATCGTTCCCGGCTCCGGCACCGGCGGACGATTGACGAAGCTCTCGCTGCCGCCATTTGCAAACGCGATGACGTGCAGGCCCACGCGCAGGTCGCCGCTGTTGAGATTGTTCAGCACGTTGCTCAAGCTCACCGATCCGCCCGAGAATACGAGGCCCAGCGTTTCCCCGGGGTTGATGCCGTTGCTCGTAGGCGGCGGCTCCGCGGAGAACGAGAAGGTCGTGACGAAGGGCGGCGAGATGCTGTTGCCGCCGGGCAGGTTTCCGGGCGAAGTATCCTTCTGGAAGTCGACGCCTGTACCGTTTTGTATCGTCATCGTGCTGCTTGCGAGTACGCCGTCGTCGAAGAACACCTGCTCGACGGACGAAGCCGCAGGGCCGGAATTGGCGAACAGAAAACGCACGCCGCTGCCGAACGCCGTGACGTCCATCGACAGCTGAGCCTGTCCCGCGCTGCAGTTGGTGGCGCTGTTGTTGGTGATGCAACCGAAGGTGTACAGAGTCGCGCTGGCGGTGCCCGGCAGGGCGCCGGCGGCGGCAAACGCTGTAGCAGCCATCGCGGTGATAAGACCTTTCGCTTTCATTGCCGTTCTCTCCCGTTCTGGTGCAGCGATCAAGCATTCATGTGGTATGCATGAACGTCCATGCCCGCGTCATGAAGCTCTCGACGGGCGGGCGCTCTATGCAAGCCGCATACCCAAAGGACGGGAAGGAGCAGGCAGCGGTCTATCCGGGGGCTACGTCGAACGCGCTGAGATCGTCGTCATCCAACTGCGCCATGAGCCCGGTCTCCCAGGCCAGGTACTGGCGCATCGCAGCCTTGTTGCCGGCGTGCCGGTCGTGCACGAAGAACAGGTAATCTATGCACTGCTCGTCCGGAGGAATGTCGGATGAGGCTGCGGTCGGGAAGCCGGCGGCCGTCCACGCGGCACGTCCTCCCTCGAGGCGCTTGATCCGGGACACGCCTGATTCGAGGAGATCGGCGGCGGCAAGGCGGGCGATGTCGGGATGGTCGGCAACCAGGACAATGGTTCCGGTCGCATGGCGGGCGGCTTCCAGCAGGCGCGGGCGTATGCTCCAGTGACTGCCCGGGATATGGGCCTCGCGAAATGCCATGCTCGATCCCAGGTCGAACACGGACGCGGCCGAGGAGGCGAGCAGGATGGCCAGCTCTTCGGCCGACACGACGTCCACATCAGGCAGTCGCGGCAGGGCGGGAGGCGCAGCACGTAATCCGGCAGCGATGCCTCCATCCAGTACGTAGACGTGACATCCGAGCTGTTTGAGCCAGCTCGCCACGACCGGCGCGCGCACGCCTTCGCTGTCCACGACGATGATGCGCGCGTTGCGCACGCCGACCCACTGGTCGGTCGCCTGTATGAGCTGTCCGCCGGGCGCATGCACGGCGCCGGGCAGGGAGCCGGCTGCAAATTCCTCGGGCGTGCGGACATCGAGGAGATACGTGGACCGTGATCCGTCGTCGAGCCATGTCCGGGCCTGAGCGGCGGACACCACTTCCACGCCGTGGCGCTGCATAAGGGCGTGCGCGGACGTGCGCAGCGCCGGCAGGGACGCGTCGTCCACCGTGTCGGGATATTTGCGCGTGGCGCCGTGCTCCAGCGGCATGTCGGCCAGGAACCAGCCCTGCGTGCCGTTCTCCAATGCGTAGACCGGGTTCTTCACGCCCATATTGATGAGCGTCTGCGCGCCGATGATGGAGCGCGTGCGGCCTGCGCAGTTGACGACGATCTTCGTTTTCGGATTTTTCACCAGCGCCGCAACGCGGTAAGGCAGCTCCGCGTTCGGGCAGCAGATTCCGCCCGGGATGTTCATCTTGCGGTACTCGGTGTACGGCCGTCCGTCCAGGATGACGAGGTCTTCGCCTGCGGCTTTCATCCTGGCCAGCTCCTGGGCCGTGATGCGCGGCGTGTGGTATGCGTGCTCGACGAGCTCGCCGAACGTCTTGCTCGGCACGTTCACTCCCGCGAACAGCGTGTAGCCTGCGGCGGCCCAGCCGGCCGTGCCCCCGTCCAGTATGGCGACGTGCGCGTACCCCATCGATTCGAGGCGCTCGGCCGCACGCCGGGCGACGCCGGATTGCCCATCGTCGCACAGCACGACCGGCGCGGTTTTGCGCGGCACCAGCGTCCCGATGTCGAGCTCGAGGCGGCTGTACGGCAGCGGCGTCGCGAACAACAGGTGCGACTCGCCGAACTGCCCGGCTTCGCGCACGTCCAGGAGAGCGAGCTCGGACCCGTCGTGCAGCATCGCTTTCAGCCGTGCCGGAGTGACAGAAGTCATGATGCGTATTCCGAAAGAGGGAAGGCAGAGGTTAACCGCGCCGGCGTGTCGCGCCAAGATGGCGTTTGACGTGCGCGTGAATCAGCGTAACAGCAATGGCACGCCGCTCGCGACGAGGATCAGCGCGACGAAGCGCCGGAACTGCAACGGGTCGAGATTGGCATGCAGACGATTGCCGATGTACACGCCGATGGCCATGAGGGGCAAGGCTGCCGCGCACGCGATGAGCGCATCCCTGTCGAACGCGCCGACCGCCGCATAGCCGAGGCCCCGCACGATGCCGAGGCCGAGCAGTATCGCCGCTGCGCTCGCGCGAAACTCGTTCTTCGGCACACGCAACAGATCGAGATAGATCGCGAAGAACATGCCAGCCATGGAACCGAACAGCGTGCCGATGAATCCTGCGACGGTGCCCGCGAGCGGCGTGACCACGCTCATCGGCGCGCGCGCCTCGCCGGCGATGCGGTACGTGGTCCATAGGGAATAAGCCCCGTACGCGATGACGAGCGCGCCGAGCCCTCGCGCGAGCGCGTGCGAGTCGAGCGCGTTGAAGAAGTACAGGCCGCCGAGCGCTCCTATGAGCGCCCACGGCGCAATGCGCATCAACGCAGGCCACGCGATATGGCGGTGCTCGCGCGCAACGATGCTCCATGAGGAGAACAGGCCGAGCACGGTCACGACCGGCACCAGGATCTTGAGCGACATGATGAGAGCAAGCAGTGGAACGGTGACGCCGCCAAAGCCGCTGCCGCCGCGTATGGAGTACGAAACGACGATAACGACGGCGAAGAACAGGAGTTCCGGCAGGCTCAGCGCTTCCACGATGCCTCATGCAGGCCGCGGCTTCGCGTGCTCAAGAGATGGCCGACGCGGTCGGCTGCTCGCGCAGCCGACATGTTTATTTCTTGTCTTTGTCGCGCGAGAGGAAGCCGCCGAGCAATGCGGCGACCGGACGCGCTGCACCGCCACGCGGACGCAGGGGTGGCGCCGCAGTGTGCGTGGCCGTGGTCGTTTCCGGCTCGTATGGCTTCGAGAAGTCGAAACCGGAAGCGTCTACCGTTTTTTGCGGAGCAGCGGCGCGCACCGCGTGACGCTCACGGGCGGCCGGACGACTGGATTCGACGCGTCGCGGCGCGCGCTCTTCCTCGTGTCGCGGCGGACGCCCGTAGTCCTGGGCAGCTTCGCGCGGAAGCTCGCGCTTGAGCAGCTTCTCGATTTCCGCGAGCAGGCGCGTCTCGTCGGGGCACATGAGCGAAATCGCCTCGCCGGGCAGGCCCGCGCGCCCCGTGCGGCCTATGCGGTGAACATAATCCTCGGGCGTGTAGGGCAGCTCGTAGTTGACGACGTACGGCAGCTCCTCGATGTCGATCCCGCGTGCCGCAATGTCGGTCGCCACCAGTACCGTTGCCTTGCCTTCCTTGAATTCCTGCAGGGCCAGCTCGCGCTCGGCCTGCGTGCGGTCGCTGTGGATCGCAGTCGCTCCGATGCCGTCGCGCACGAGCTCGCGTGCCAGGCGGTTCGCATCGCGCTTCATCCGAACGAACACGAGCACCTGCTTCATGTCGCGCGTGCGTATGAGGTGCGCGAGCAGCGCGCGCTTGCGCAGCGCGGGGACTTCGAACACCTGATGCTTGACGAGATCCGCCGGCGCATTGCGGCGCGCCACCTCGATCAGCATCGGGCTGCGCAGCAGCTGATTTGCCAGCCGCTTGATCTCTTCCGAGAACGTTGCCGAGAACAACAGGTTCTGGCGCTGTGCCGGTAGCAGCGCGAGGATGCGTTTGATGTCCGGAAGGAATCCCATGTCGAGCATGCGATCCGCTTCGTCGAGCACGAGTATCTCGACGCGCGACAGGTTGACGCTCTTCTGCTGCGCATGATCGAGCAGCCGGCCCGGCGTCGCGACGAGAATTTCGACGCCCGCGTGCAGCGCCTTGAGCTGCGGCGTCATGTCCACGCCGCCGTAAACGACGGTCGATCGCAAGGGCAGATGTCGCCCGTAGGCCTTGACGCTGTCATGCACCTGCGCGGCGAGCTCGCGCGTCGGCACCAGTATCAATGCGCGCGTCGGATGGCGTGCGGGCGACAGGCTGCTGTTCGCCTGGGGTGCGAGCAGTTGCAGCAGCGGCAGCGTGAAGCCGGCGGTTTTTCCGGTGCCGGTCTGCGCGCAACCCATGATGTCGCGGCGGCCCAGTATGGCGGGTATCGCTTTAGCCTGTATCGGCGTCGGCTCCTGGTAGCCTTCGTCGGCTACCGCGCGAAGCAGCTCGGGAATCAGATTGAGATCAGAGAAAGCCATAGCAGGGGCGCCGGTGTCGCGGGCATCGCGCCCGGCAAGCTCGTCGCGTGCAGATCACAAGCGGTCGCAACCGGACGTTGCGGAGTGGGAGTACGGAAGTGGGATCACGGGCGGGCATTATACCGCCTCGCCGTCCATGCGGCTACAACGAAGGCGGAAACGGTCTATAATTCAGCAACGTGTGCTAAATTGCCCGGTGCGAGTCGCTGATAGCTATGGAAGCCAGTGTGCAACAGGTTCATCGCGGGATCGAAGAGCCGGTGCAGGCGGTGTTCCCGCTGATACTGACGCTCGATACCCACGGCGTGCCGCATCGCTGGATCACCTGGCAGCACGCCTGCTATTACTACGCGAAGGACCAGGTTGCGTGGGCGCTCGGCGAGCATGCCTTCACCGTGTACGGCGGCTTGAACCGGCTCACCGGCGCGCGCTCGGAGATCACCGCGAGCAGCATCATCGCCATCAAGGGCAAGGCGATGGCGATGAAGTCCTTCAACCAGGTGCCGCCGCTCAACAACCGCGAGCTGTTTCATCGCGACCGCCAGATCTGCGCCTACTGTGCGGACATGTTTACCATCTCGAAGCTCACGCGCGATCACATCGTGCCGTTCTCCCGCGGCGGGCGCGACAGCTGGATGAACGTGGTGACCGCGTGCCGCTCGTGCAACGAGCGCAAGAGCGATCGCACGCCCGAGGGCGCAGGCATGGAGCTCGTGTATCTGCCGTACGTGCCGAACCGGGCCGAGTACCTGATACTGACGAATCGCCGCATCCTGGCCGACCAGATGGAGTTTCTCGCGCAGCACGTGCCGGCGCAAAGCCGGCTGCATCAGCGATAACCCGCTGCTCTTCAGCCCCTGTAGCGATTCCCTGCCGCGCGCGGGCATAAGGTCTGCTGCACCCGGACGCTTCATGACAACATCACATTACGACCTGCACTGCCATTCGACGCGCTCCGACGGCCTGCTGCCGCCGGCGGAGCTCGTTTCCCGCGCTGCCGCGCGCGGTGTGCGCGTTCTCGCGCTCACCGATCACGACGAATTGAGCGGGCTCGATGAGGCCAGTGAGGCGGCAAGCGCGCTCGGCATCGAATTCATAGCGGGTGTGGAAGTGTCGGTCACATGGGCGGGGCATACGCTGCATATCGTTGGCTTGCGCATCGATTCGTCGACGAAGTCATTGAGCGCCGGACTCGAGAAGATACGCGCCGGCCGCGGATCGCGCGCGTCGCGCATGTCCGAGGGGCTCGCAGGCGTCGGCATCGAGGGCGCGCTGGAGGGCGCTCAAAGCTATGCGACGAACCCGCAGCTCGTGAGCCGCACGCACTTCGCGCGTTTTCTCGTCGAGCGCGGGCATGCACGCGACATGCAGGCCGTGTTCAAGCGTTATCTGACGGCCGGGCATCCCGGCTACGTGCCGCACGAATGGGCGACGATGGAAGAGGCGCTCGCGTGGATATGCGACGCGGGCGGTGTCGCCGTTCTCGCCCATCCCGGCCGCTACCGGATGGAAAACTGGCAGCGCGAGGAGATGCTGGAGCGCTTCAAGGCTTTGGGCGGGTTGGCCGTTGAAGTCGTGACCGGCAGCCACACGCCCGATCAGTACGTGTACTGGGCCAGGGCCGCGCAGCGACATGGGCTGCTTGCGTCGTGCGGCTCGGACTTCCACGGCCCCGAAGAAAGCTATCGCGATCTCGGCGAATTGCCGCCGCTGCCGGCGGGATGCGAGCCGGTATGGAGCGTGTGGTGAGCACGATCACGAACGGCGGATGACGGGGACATCCGGCGATGGCGCAGTTCTTCACCATACATCCCGTCGATCCGCAACCGCGGCTCGTTCGCCAGGCGGCGCAGCTGGTGCGGGAGGGCGCGGTGCTCGCCTATCCGACGGACTCCTGTTATGCGCTCGGATGTCGCATCGGAGACAAAGCTGCGCTGGCGCGGATACGCGCGATACGCCAGCTCGACGAGCGGCAGCTGCTTGCCATCATCTGCCGCGACCTGTCCGAGGTCGCGATCTACGCGCGCGTCAACGACCGCCAGTTTCGCGTGCTCAAGGCGGCGACGCCCGGCAGCTATACCTTCATCCTTCACGCGACGCGCGAAGTGCCCAAGCGCCTGCAGCATCCGAATCGCCGCACCATCGGCGTGCGTGTGCCGCAGAATGCGATCGTGCAGGCCCTGCTGCAGGAGCTGGGTGAGCCGCTGGTGTCCTCGACGCTCACCATGCCGGGCGAAGATGAGCCCCTCACCGATCCGCAGGAGATACGCGCGCGGCTCGAGAAGCTCGTCGATCTCGTCATCGACGGCGGCCCGGGCGGCGTGGTTCCGACGACGCTGGTGCAGCTCACGGGCGACACACCGGAGATCACGCGGCTCGGAAAAGGCAGCACGGCTGTTTTTGCCGGTTGATGCGCCGCATCGGAGCGCGATCGTGCGGCGTCCCGGGCCGGCGCGTCCGTTTGTTATACTTCCGTATGCCGTCGCCGACCGGCGGCGGCGCCAGCGGCCATACCGATAACCAGGCGCTGCACGCCAGTGACAGCCGGCGCGCGAGCGACCCCAATGGAACTCAACTTAGCTCAGCTCATCGCAGTCTATGCTTTGCCGGTGATACTCGCGATCACGCTGCACGAAGCCGCACACGGTTACGTCGCAATGCGGTTCGGCGATCTGACGGCGTATGCGGCGGGCCGCGTCACGTTGAATCCCGTGCGCCATATCGATCCGATCGGCACGGTGCTGCTGCCGCTGATCCTGCTCGCGCTCGGCAAGCTGATGGGCGGCGGCGGTGTGCTGTTCGGGTGGGCGCGACCGGTGCCGGTGAACTTCGGCAACCTGCATAATCCGAAACGCGACATGCTGTGGGTCGCGATCGCAGGTCCGGGAAGCAATTTCGTCATGGCGCTGCTGTGGGCCGTGGTGCTGAAGATCAATCTCGTTTTTCCGGACACGCGCTATGCGCTGCCGCTCGCATTGATGGGCGCGGCCGGAATTTATATCAACGTCATCTTCATGGTGCTCAATCTCATGCCGCTGCCGCCGCTCGACGGCGGCCGCATTCTCGTGAGCCTGCTTCCGCACCGGTACGCGTGGCGGGTGGCGCAGCTGGAACGCTGGGGCTTCCCCATACTGCTCGTGCTGCTCTTCACCGGGCTCCTCGGCGCCGTGCTGTGGCCGCTCATCGACGTGACCATCACCGGCATCGCGTACGCCTTCGGCGTTCCGGTGCACGAGCTCGTCCGGCTCGGCAATCTTTTCTGACAACGATCGATCGACTCTATGTTTACCAACCGCGTCTTGTCCGGCATGCGTCCCACGGGGGCGCTGCATCTTGGCCATCACCACGGCGTGCTGAAGAACTGGGTGCGCCTGCAGCACGAGTATGAATGCCTGTTCTTCGTGGCCGACTGGCATGCGCTTACGACGCATTACGACACGCCCGAGATCATCGAGGCCAATGTCTGGGACATGGTCATAGACTGGCTCGCTGCCGGTGTGGATCCTGCGCAAGCCACGCTGTTCATACAGTCGCGCGTGCCCGAGCACGCGGAACTGCACCTGCTGCTGTCGATGATCACGCCGCTCGGCTGGCTCGAGCGCGTTCCGACGTACAAGGATCAGCAGGAGAAGCTCACCGACAAGGACCTCTCGACGTACGGCTTTCTCGGTTATCCGCTCCTGCAGAGCGCCGACATTCTGATCTATCGCGCGAACGCCGTGCCGGTGGGCGAGGACCAGGTGCCGCATATCGAGTTCACGCGCGAGATCGCGCGGCGCTTCAATCACGTCTACGGCCGGGAGCCCGGCTTCGAGGAGAAGGCCGAGGGGGCGGTGAAGAAGCTCGGCGCGCGCCGCGCCAAGCTCTACAAGCAGCTGCGTACGCGATATCTCGAGAAAGGCGACGACGAAGCGCTGGAAGCCGCCCGCGCGCTGCTCGAGGAGACGCAGAACCTGACCATGGGCGATCGCGAGCGGCTGTTCGGCTACATCGAAGGCGGCGGCAAGATGATACTCGCCGAGCCGCAGGCGCTGCTCACGGAGGCGTCCCGCATGCCGGGGCTGGACGGGCAGAAAATGTCCAAGTCGTACAACAACACCATAGCCTTGCGCGAGGATCCGGAAGCGGTCGCGAAGAAGATCAGGACCATGCCGACCGACCCCGCGCGGGTGAAGCGCACCGATCCGGGCGAGCCGGAAAAATGTCCGGTGTGGCAGTTGCACCTCGTCTACTCCGACGAGCCCACCCGGGAATGGGTGCAGAAGGGGTGCCGATCAGCCGGGATAGGGTGCCTCGAATGCAAGCAGCCGGTCATCGAAGGCGTGCTCAGGGAGCTGGCCCCGATCCGCGAGCGGGCCGAGCATTACCAGGAGGATCCGACCCTGGTCCGCAGCATCATCGCCGATGGCTGCGAGCGGGCCCGTAAACTGGCCCAGGAGACCCTCCGCGACGTCCGCCAGGCGATGGGCCTGGACTACGGCTAGATCGGGTTAGCTAATCGGCAGGCCACTACATTTAGGTGTTGCCCGCCAGCGACACGCTACTTGTTGCGGGTGCCCCCTAGCGCGTCCGGCAAATCGCTGTAGAATACGGCGATGGCTAAAACATACCGTTACCCCGTCCTGCCGGCACCGCACCGGGCCCCCGTAAGCGGGGGCGGCCGATGAACGACATGAACGAGATGGCCGCCGTTGTGATCGACCCGCCGCCGGTCGCCAAGGTATACGGGCAGCTGCTGCTGGAGCTCCCTCAGGACCTGTACATCCCGCCCGACGCGCTGGAGGTGTTTCTCGAGCAGTTCGAGGGGCCGCTGGACCTGCTGCTGTACCTGATCCGCAAGGAAAACATCGACGTCCTCGACATTCCGATGGCCAAGCTGACGGCCCAGTATCTGGAATACGTCGAGATGATGCGCACCCGTCACCTGGAGCTTGCCGCCGAGTACCTGCTCATGGCTGCCATGCTCATCGAGATCAAGTCACGCATGCTGCTGCCGCGGCCGGTCGCGACCGAGGCGGAGGCGGAAGACCCGCGGGCCGAGCTCGTGCGGCGCCTGCTCGAATACGAGCAGATGAAGCTCGCTGCGCAGCGGGTCAACGAAATGCCGCATGCCGGGCGGGACTACTCGCTGGTCCAGGCGTACGTCGAGCCCATTGCGGGGGCACGGCTCCCGGACGTGAATCCGGACGATCTGAAGCTCGCCTGGCTCACGCTCATCCGGCGTGCCGCGGTCAACAGGCATCACCACGTCACACGCGAGCAACTTTCCGTGCGCGCCCACATGAGCCGGGTGCTGCGGCTGCTGCAGGATGCGCAGTTCGTTGCGTTCGAAGACCTGTTCCAGCCCGAGGAAGGCGTGCCGGTCCTCGTGGTGACCTTCCTCGCGATACTCGAGCTTGCGAAGGAGACTCTCGTCGAAGTCACGCAGCAGGAAGCGTATGCGCCGATCTACGTGAAGCTGCGCAGCGCGACCGCCGCGATCGTTGAATAACGGAATCCGTATGGAAGAGAACAACCGCGAAGACGAACAGCACGTTCCGCAGGCGGACGATGCGTCGGCAGCGCCGGCGAGCGACGTCGAACATGTCGATGCGAGCGCCTCGGACGAAGAGAGCGCAGCAGCAGTGCAGGCGGGCGATGACAGCGGGCTCGATCTCGAGCTGGTGAAGCGTGTGCTGGAAACGGCGCTGCTGGTGAGCACCGAGCCGATGACGCTGCCCGAGCTCAAGAAGCTGTTCGACCGCGATCTCGGGAACGAGACGCTGCGCAAGGTGCTGGAGGATCTGCGCGCGGACTGGGAAGGCAAAGGCGTGGAGCTGACAAACGTCGCTTCCGGCTGGCGTTTCCGGGCGCGTCCCGAATATCAGAAATTCCTCGATCGCCTGAACCCCCAGAAGCCGCCGAAATACTCGCGTGCCGTGCTGGAGACGCTGGCGATCATCGCCTACAAGCAGCCGGTGACGCGCGGCGACATCGAGGACATCCGCGGCGTGACGGTATCGAGCAACATTCTCAAATCACTCGAGTCGCGCGGCTGGATCGACGTCGTGGGTCACCGCGAAGTGCCCGGGCGTCCGGCGCTCTATGCGACGACGAAGTCATTCCTCGACGATCTCAATCTGCGCTCTCTCGAAGAGCTGCCGCCGCTGGATGATCTCGGCGCGCTGGTCGAGCAGGGCGCGACAGCGAGCCTGCCGATGGACGATGCATCCGAGACCGGCGCGGAGGAAGAGCGACAGGACGTGTCGGCAGACGCGCAGGACGAGCAGGGCGGCGCGGACGATTACCCGGGCGTTCCTGAAATCCGGCTGCAGCAGATTCCGCCGCAACAGCTGCACTGAAAAAAACGGAGCGGCATCGCCGCTCCGTCCGCTTTCAGAAGCTCTGAGGTCTACTCGACCTTGGCCTTGTTCCTCAAGTCGGTGATCGCCTTGCCGACCGCCTGCTGCTGCAGCTGATTCTGGATCTGCGGCTTCACTTCTTCGAATGCAGGGAATTTGCGGGCGCGCTCTTCTTCGAGCTTGATCACGTGCCAGCCGAATTGCGTTTGCACCGGCGTGTCGGTCATCTGGCCCTTCTTGAGCTTCTTCAACGCGGCGCCGAACTGCGGGACGTAGCGCTCCGGGCCGCTCCAGCCCAGGTCGCCGCCGTTCGACTTGCTCGCGTCTTCCGATTTTTCCGCCGCGATCTTCTGGAAGCTGCCGCCCTTCTTGATCTGGGCGATGACCGCCTTCGCTTCGTCCTCGGTTTTCACGAGGATATGGCGCGCGTGGTATTCCTTGTCGCCCACGTCAGCCTTCACGCGCTCGTATTCCTTCTTCAGCGCTTCGTCGCTGACCGGGTTCTTCTTCACGTAGTCCTGCACGAAGGCGTTAGCGAGAACTTCCTGGCGCGCGAGGTCGAGCTGGCTGGCCGTCTCCGGTGTCTTGTCCAGCCCGCGCCTGGTCGCTTCCTGCGCCAGCACTTCCTGCCGAACCATGTAGTCGCGAATGCGGGTGCGCAGCTCCGGCGTGTCGGGCTGGCCTTGTGCGGTCTGCATCTTCGCGAACGCATCGATGCGCGACTGGGGAATGGTCACCCCGTTCACCTTGGTCGCAGCCTCTTCGGCGGCATGCGCCGGCAGCACGAGCAGCGCCGAGCACAGCAGCGCGTAGAGCAGTGGAGCGATTTTCATTGACTGTCCTTCCAAAAAATCACAATTCATCGGGTGCGAACGCCTGTATGGCGAGCGCGTGTATTTCGTGCTGCATCATGTTCCCGAGCGCCTGATAAACCATGCGGTGCCGGCCCTGGCGCGTTACGCCGGCGAAACGCGGCGAGACGATCACCAGCTGATAATGTCCTCCGCCGCCTTTGGCGCCTTCGTGGCCTATGTGCTTGCCGGATTCGTCCACGACGTCGACCGTCTCCGGCTCCAGCGTCGCGAGGCGCTCGCGCATGCGGGCGGCGACATCGGCGGCCACGGCTACGATCTTTCCTCCGACGCGTCGTCGCGGGCGTACGGCATCAGCGTCCACACCTGCACCGCGATCAGGATCAGCGTAAGCACCAGGGCGCCGAATACCTTGAACTTCACCCAGATGTCCTCGCTGAAATTGTACGCTACGAAAAGGTTGAGCACTCCGAGCCCGGCGAAGAACACGATCCAGCCGCCGGCCCATCGGCTCCACAGCCGGTCCGGGGCGTCGAAGTGCGCTTCCATCATCAGGCGGATGGGATTCTTCTTGAACACGGCGTACGAGATCAGCATGCCGCCCGCCATCAGCCAGTACACGATGGTCGGCTTGATCATGATGAAGCGCTTGTCGTGCAGGAACAGCGTCAGCCCGCCGAAAACCATCACCGCGCCGAAGTTGATCCACAGCAGCTTGTCGACCTTGCGATGTCGCAGCCAAGACCAGCTGATCTGGAATGCGGTTGCCGCCATCGCTGCGCCGGTCGCGAAAAAAATGTCGACGGCTGCGTAGCCGGCGAAGAACACCAGCAGGGGCAGGAAGTCAAAAAGGAATTTCATGATATGGGCCGGTTCCGGGCCGGTATTATGCTGACGCGACTCCCGGCTGTCCAATGACGCCCGTCACGCCGGCCGCCCGCCGCCTCACTTCTTCTCGAAGCTCAGGGAGGCGGAATTGATGCAATAGCGCAGTCCGGTGGGCCTGGGGCCGTCTTCGAACACGTGGCCCAGGTGTGCGTCGCACTGCCTGCACAGCACTTCCGTGCGCTGCATGGAATGGCTTGAATCGCCCGCCGTTTCCACGTTCTGCGACACCGCCGGTTGCCAGAAGCTGGGCCAGCCCGACCCGGACTCGAACTTGTGCTCGGAGCTGAAGAGCTCGGCGCCGCAGCATTTGCAGCGATACACGCCTTGCTCGTGGTTGTCCCAATACTCGCCCGTGAAGGCCGGCTCCGTGCCTTTCCCGCGCGCGATCCGGAATTCCTCCGCGGTGAGCTGCTGACGCCACTCGGCGTCGGATTTCTCGACTTTATCGGCCATGTAGCACTCCAATCCTGAGCTTAGGGCGCGGTTCCGGGGCAAAGTTCCGAGGCCGCTTATGCGAATACCTTGCCCGGGTTCATGATGCCGAGCGGATCGAGCGTGCGCTTGAGCGTCTGCATGAGCTCGAGCTCGACGGGGCTCTTGTAGCGTCGCAGCTCGGCGACTTTCGCGAGCCCGATGCCGTGCTCCGCGCTGAAGCTGCCGCCGTACTCGCGCACGATGTCGTACACAAGATCGGTGACATCGTGCGCTGCGCGCGCCGCCGCGTCGGCACGCAAGCGCCCTTCGATATAGGTGTTGTAGTGCAGGTTGCCGTCGCCGAGATGGCCGAAGCAGACGATGCTTGCGCCGGGAAATTTGGCGAGCAGCGCACGTTCGGCGTCGCGGATGAACGCGGGGACCTGGCTCACTGCGACAGCGACGTCGTGGCGGTACAGCATGCCGGGCTCGCTGTTTATCGCCTCGGGCACCGACTCGCGGATGCGCCACAATGCCTGCGATTGCGCGGCGCTTTCAGCGAGCGCCGCGTCCCGCAGCAGGCCGCGCTCGATGCCGTCCTCCAGCGCGCGCTCCAGCTCGGGCCGCAACTGCGTCGCCGCATTGATGTCGTTGAGCTCGGTGAGAATGTACCAGCCGTGCGGCGACGCCAGCGGATCACGCGAGCCGGGAATGTGCCTGAGCACGAGGTCGAGGCAGCGGCGCGAGATGAGCTCGTACGCCGTGACGCGATCGCCGCAATGCGCGCGCAGCAGCGCGAGGAATTCCAGCGCCGCTTCCGGATCGCGCGCTGCGGCCCACGCAGTGACCGCTGCATGCGGGCGAGAAAATATCTTCAGCGCCGCCGTGGTGATGATGCCGAGTGTTCCTTCGGCGCCGATGAACAGGTGCTTGAGATCGTAGCCCGTATTGTCCTTGCGCAACGTTCGCAACCCGTTCCAGATGCGGCCGTCGGGAAGCACCACTTCGATCCCGAGCACCAGGTCGCGCGTGTTGCCGTATCGAAGCACGTTGACGCCGCCGGCGTTGGTGGAAAGATTGCCGCCGATCTGGCAACTGCCTTCGGCGCCGAGGCTCAGTGGGAACAGGCGGTCTACGTCTGCGGCCGCCTGCTGCAGCGATGCGAGGATGCAACCTGCTTGCGCGGTCAGCGTGTTGTTCAGGGGGTCGACGTCGATGACGCGGTTCATGCGCGAGAGCGTAACGATGACTTCGCCTGCGTCCGCGTGCGGGGTCGATGCGCCGCACATGCCGGTATTGCCGCCTTGCGGGATCACCGGCGTTCGCGTCTCGGCGCACAGCCGGATCACCGCGGCGACTTCCTCGGTGCTCGCCGGACGTACGACAGCCGGTGTGGTGCCGCGGTAGATCCTGCGCCAGTCGACGACGTGGGGCTCCACGTCCTGCGGTTCGGTCAGCAGCCCCTGGGGGCCGACGATTTTCTCCAGGCGCTGCAGCAGCTCGCTGCGCGGTATCGAAAGAGGTGCGTTCATGGCAGTGCGTCGATTGATGAGGCGGCCATTATAGCCGCAGAAAAAAACAGGCCGGCATCTTGTGGATGCCGGCCTGCGCGGTAGCCGGCGCCGGATAAGGCGCCGGAAATCAGACATGGAGCAGGAAGTTACCCTATAACGCCTTGCTGTGCCAGCAGCCCGCGCAACACGTAGGGCAGGATGCCGCCGTGCCGGTAGTAATCGACCTCGATCGCCGTGTCGATGCGCAGCCGCAACGGCACGTTTTCCGTGGCGCCGCTGCCGCGGCGGATGACCATGGTGACGTCCTGCTGCGGCGTGATGCCGTCGCCGATGCCCACGATGTCTATGGTTTCGCTGCCGTCGAGCTTCAGCGACTGCGCCGTCGCGCCGTCCTTGAGCTGGAGCGGCAGCACGCCCATGAACACGAGGTTCGCACGATGGATGCGCTCGAAATTGCGCACGATGACGGCTTTCACGCCGAGGAGCTGCGGACCTTTCGCGGCCCAGTCGCGTGACGAGCCCTGGCCGTATTCGTCGCCGCCGAACACCACGGTCGGCACGCTCTCCTGCTTGTACCGCATTGCGGCTTCGTAGATGCTCGTCTGCTGACCCGAAGGATGGTGGATCGTCACGCCGCCTTCGGTGCCGGGGACCATGAGATTCTTGATGCGCACGTTCGCGAACGTGCCGCGCATCATCACTTCGTGGTTGCCGCGGCGCGCGCCGTAGGTGTTGAAATCGGCGATGCCGACGCCGCGCTCCTGCAGGTACTTGCCTGCCGGCGCCGTGGGGCGAATGCCGCCCGCGGGGCTGATGTGGTCCGTGGTGATCGAGTCGCCGAAAATACCGAGGATGCGCGCCCCCGTTACATCGCCGACCTCGCCCGGCTGCATGCCGAAGCCGTCGAAGTAGGGCGGATGCCGAACGTAGGTGGACTTTTCGTTCCATTGATACGTTGCGCCGACGGACGAGGGGATCTCGTCCCACATCGGGTTGCCTTCCTCGAACGCCGAGAATACTTTCCTGTACATCTCCGGATCGGTGGCGTAATTGATGACCGACGCCACTTCCTGCTGCGTGGGCCAGATGTCCCTCAGGTACACCGGCTTGCCGTCCTTGTCCGCGCCCAGCGGGTCCTTCGCCATGTCGATGCTCACCGTGCCCGCGAGACCGAAGGCGACCACCAGCGGCGGGCTCATGAGAAAGTTCGCCTTGATGTTCTGGTGGATGCGCGCTTCGAAGTTGCGGTTGCCCGACAGCACGGCGGCGGCCACGATGTCGTTCTTTGCGACGGCCTCGTCGATGTGCGCGTCGAGCGGCCCGGAATTGCCGATGCAGGTCGTGCAGCCGTAGCCTGCGACGTAGTAGCCGAGCTGCTCGAGGTAAGTGAGCAGCCCGGCGTTCTTCAGATACTCGGTCACTGCGAGCGAGCCCGGGCCCAGCGAAGTTTTCACGCGCGGATGCGGCTTCAGCCCTCGCTCGACGGCTTTCTTCGCAAGGAGCCCGGCGGCGAGCATCACGCCGGGGTTGGACGTGTTCGTGCACGACGTGATTGCGGAGATGAGCACGTCGCCATGGCCCACGTCGATGCCGGGCTTGCTGGTCTCGACGCGTTTCGTCATTTCGGCTGCCTTGCCGTAGCCGCCGTCGTTGAACGGCCTGGCCAGCAGCTCCGCGAATCTGCTCTTCACCGCCGGCAGGTCCATACGATCGTGCGGACGGCGCGGGCCGGAAATCGAAGGCTTCACGGTGGAGAGGTCGAGCTCGACGATGTCGGTGTAGTCGATGTCGCCTTTCTTCGGCATGCCGAACATGCCTTGCGACCGAAGGTACGCCTTGACCGCCGGCACGATGTCGCCGCGGCCGGTGATGCGAAGGAATTCGAGCGAAATGTCGTCCACGGGAAAGTAGCCGCACGTCGCGCCGTACTCAGGCGCCATGTTGCCGATCGTCGCGCGGTCGGGAAGCGGCAGCGATGCCGCACCCGCGCCGAAGTATTCGACGAATTTGCCCACGACCTTCTTCTGGCGCAGCAGCTGCGTGATTGTGAGCACGAGGTCCGTCGCCGTTACGCCTTCGCCGAGGCGCCCGGTGAGATGCACGCCCACGACGTCCGGCTCGAGGAAGTACATCGGCTGCCCCAGCATAGAGGCCTCGGCTTCGATGCCGCCTACGCCCCAGCCCAGCACGCCGAGTCCGTTCACCATCGTGGTATGCGAGTCGATGCCGACGAGGCTGTCCGGGTAGTACATGCCATCTTTTTCCCAGACGACGCGCGACACGTATTCGAGATTCACCTGGTGGCAGATGCCGCTTCCGGGCGGAACGATCTGGAAAGTCTTGAAGGCCTGCGCGCTCCACTTGAGAAACTCGTAGCGCTCCCGGTTGCGCCTGAATTCGATCTCCATGTTCCTGCGCAGGGCGTCGGGCGTGCCGTAAGCGTCGACCTGCACCGAGTGGTCGATGATGAGATGAGCGGGAACGAGCGGCTCGATGATCTCGGGATTCCGCCCCATCTTCTGCGCGGCTTCGCGCATCGCCGCGAAGTCCACGACGAGCGGCACGCCGGTCATGTCCTGCAACAGCACGCGGGCCACGACGAAGGGCACTTCCTCGGTGCGCTTGCCGTTCGGCTTCCAGCTCGCGAGCCCCTTGAGATGGGCCTCGGTGATTTTCCTGCCGTCGAAGTTGCGCAACGCCGACTCGAGCACCACGCGCAGGCTTACCGGCAGGCGCGAGACTTTGCCGACGCCCGCTTTCTCCAGCGCGGGCAGGGAGTAAAAGCGCCCGGTCCTGCCGCCGCCGATGTCGAACTCCTGCAGCGAATCGTAAACATTGTGGCTCATGCGTTGCTCCTCGATGTGGCGACGGTGCAGCTTGCGGACGCGGGCCTTGAGCTGTCGGGTGAGGCGCTGGAAGAAGACCACCACCCGGTCTGCGGCACCGGAACGTGGGGGGACTATCGTGAGGGTCTTGCGAAGGCGGAAAAGTTGCAGGCCGGGACAGGAAATGACGTTAACTGATGCGCTGTCGGGGGTCAATATTGCGAGTGCCGGCGGGCGCGCGCTGCGCGATGGACGCCGCGGAACGGTGTGCTAACATCGCGGCTCATCTATATGACCTATATGTCGCGCCCGAGTCGCGCGCAGGAGCGAGAGGAAGTGCCGAAGACTGCCGAAATCATCGCCGCGGCCCTCAAGGAGCAGGGCGTGCAGTACGCCTACGGGATTCCGGGCGGAGAAGTGCTGGAGCTGCTGGATGCCTTTCGCAACGTCGGCATTCGCTTCGTGCTGACCAAGCAGGAGTTGGGCGCCGGCATGATGGCCGATGCCACATATCAGCTGACCGGAACACCGGGCGTGCTGGTCGCGACGCTCGGCCCGGGGATCACCAACACCACCACTGCGGTGGCGCAGGCATTCCTCGACCGCTCCGCCGTCGCCGTGCTGACCGGCGAGATCGCGACACCGATAGGCGCGGTGTACACGCATCAGATCATCGATCACGAGTCGCTGCTGCGGCCCATCGTCAAGTGGACCACGACGGTGCGCGCGAAAGGCGCCTACGAGCAGGTGAGAAAAGGGCTTGCGATTGCGGCGGCGCCCATGCCGGGCCCCGTGCATTTCAATCTGCCGACGGACGTTGCGCCTGCCGAGCAGGCGGACGGCCGCCCGCATGCGCCGGCGGTGGTGCCGACTGCGCCTGCGCCCGAAACGCTGACGCAGGTCATCGAATGGCTGGGCCAGGCGAAGAGGCCGCTCGCGCTCGTAGGCCTCGGCGTGCAGTTGGACGACGCGTGCGGCGAGCTGCGGCAGTTTCTCGAGCAATGGCGCGTCCCCGCCGTGATGACGTACAAGGCGAAAGGCGCCGTGCCCGAAGATCATCCTCTGGTGATCGGGGCGACGGGACTCTCGCCGGTAGTCGACAAGCTGCACATGGCGCAGATCGCGGAGAGCGATCTCGTCCTGACGATAGGATTCGACCCCGTCGAATTGCGCGCGGACTGGATGGCGCCGTGGAAGGAGGACAAGCGCACGATAGGCATAGATCTCGTGCCGAACACTCACCATGTATTCCGCAGCCGCATCGAGTACGCGGGCGGGATTGCGGGCTTTCTGCGCGCGTTGAACGGCGCCGGCACGCGTCGCCTGCCCGAGCGCTGGCCGCAACCCGAACTGGATGAATACCGGGACAGCATACGCAACGCCGTGGTGCAGAAGCCGGCGCGTGGGCTCGGGCCGTACCTCGTGGCGTCCACGCTGCGCGAGGTTTTTCCGCGCGACACGATTGCGACGATAGATACCGGATCGCATCGCATCCTCATCAACCATGTGTGGCAGTGCTACGAGCCGCGCCGCCTGCTGCAATCGAACGGCCTGGGCTCGATGGGCTATGCGCTGCCCGCTGCCATTGCCGCCAAGCTCAATTTCCCGGATCGGCCGGTGCTCGCGATGATGGGGGAGGCCGGCCTCGACATGGTGATCGGCGAGCTCGCGCTGCTGAAGGAGCACAAGCTTGCGGTGACGCTGGTGGTGTTCCGCGACGACACGCTGTCGCTCATCAAGCTCAAGCAGGAGCGCATGAAGCTGCCCGAGACCGGCGTCGTGACCGGCAATCCCGATTACGCGCTGCTCGCGCGCGCGTACGGCGGCAACGGCGTCGTGGCGAACGACACGAATGCGCTCGCGCAGGCGGCACGCGACGCGCTTGCATCGGACACGTTTACGCTGATCGAGGCGCGCATCGATCCGGCCGAATATCGCCAGCAGATGTGACGAGCCGCGGCCGCAGCGCCCGCATGCTGGATTCGTCCGGCGCGCGTGCAGACAGTACGGGGATTCTTGGGTAAGATGTCGCGGCCGATGCCGGGTGCGTCTCGCACCTGTTAGAGCAGAACAAGAAGCTGCGCCGACGCGATGCGGCGCACGGGCAACTGTGGAGGGCGGCCATGCTGGCTGATCGCATCATCTTCGTCTGCATCATCGTGTTTGCGGGTCTGTACCTTTACGCGACCTCGCAAATACCCGCGCTGGAGATCGGCGATCCGCTGGGGCCCAAAGCTTTCCCGCGCCTGCTGGGGGCGGGGCTTTTCATAACGGCCGTGATGCTGTTCATGGAAATCGTGCGCGACCGGCGCGCCGGCGCGGCGCAGCAGGAATCCGTGAAAAAGGCGAGTGTGGAGCGCGGCCATTACATGGTCATCGCTGCCGTCGTCGTCTGGACCGGCATCTATTACGCGGTGTTCGAGCATCTCGGCTACATGCTGGCCACGGCGATCTTCCTGTTCGTGCTGATGGCGTACTTTCATCGCGATCGCTGGCTGACCAACGGGCTTACGGCGGTGATCTTCGCGGTAGCGAGCTACGCGCTGTTCGTCAAAGCGCTCGGCGTGACGCTCGCGCCCGGGATCCTGAGCTTCTAGGCCGCCATGGACGCGCTGCCGCATATCATCAACGGCTTCGCCGTCGCCGCGACGCCGATCAACCTCTGGTACACCTTCCTCGGCTGCCTGATGGGCACCGTGATCGGCGTGTTGCCGGGCATAGGGCCGGCAGCAGGCATCGCGTTGCTGATACCGGTGACGTTCGGGATGAATCCCACGTCCGCGCTCATCATGATGGCGGGCATGTACTACGGCGCGATGTACGGCGGCTCGACCACATCCATCCTGATCAACACGCCCGGGGAGTCCTCGTCGGTGATGACGGCCATCGACGGCTACCAGATGGCGCGCAACGGCCGCGCGGGCGCTGCGCTCGCGGTGTCCGCCATCGGGTCGTTCATCGCGGGCACGATCAGCGTGGTGCTGCTGACCTTGCTCGCTGTGCCGCTCGCGAGCTTCGCCTTGCGCTTCGGACCGGCGGAATACTTCACCCTGATGCTGTTTGCCATGACCGCCGTTGCGGCGCTTACCGGCCGCTCGCTGGCGAAAGGCATACTGTCGATGCTGCTCGGTCTCGTCATCGCCACCGTCGGCATCGACCTGCAGAGCGGGCAGCCGCGCTACACGATGGGCGTTGCGGAGCTGCAGGACGGCGTGGGTTTCATCGTCGTGGTGGTCGGGCTCTTCGCCATCGCGGAAGTGTTCAGCGGCATGGAAGCGTACTTCAAAGGCGAGTCGGAGATCATTCGCATCAAGGGCAGGCTATGGCTCACGGCCGAAGAATGGTCGCGCTCGTGGAAGCCCATACTCCGCGGCTCGCTCATCGGTTTCTTCAAAGGCGTCTTGCCCGGCGCGGGCGCCACTATCGCAACCATTCTGTCCTACAGCATCGAGCGCTCGATCCACCCGCAGAAAGAGAAGTTCGGCACCGGCATGATCGAAGGCGTGGCTGGTCCGGAGGCGGCGAACAACGCGTCGACCGGCGGCGCCATGGTGCCGCTGCTCACGCTGGGCGTGCCCGGTTCCGGCTCGACCGCCGTGCTGATGGGCGCATTCATCATGTACGGCATACAGCCGGGTCCGCTGCTGCTGCAGAACCGCCCGGACCTCGTGTGGGGCCTGGTGGACAGCATGTATATCGGCAACATCATGCTGCTGATTCTCAACCTGCCGCTGATCGGCCTGTTCGTGCGATTGCTGTACATACCGACGGGCATCCTGCTGCCGCTCATCATCTCGATCTCGACCATCGGTATCTACGCCGGCAACGGCAACGTGCTGGAGCTGTACCTCGCGCTGTTTTTCGGCGTGCTGGGCTACGTTTTCCGCAAGGTCGACATTCCGGCGGCGCCGCTGGTGCTGTCGCTCGTGCTCGGCGGCGTGATGGAGCAGTCGTTCCGCCAGGCGATGACCATTTCGGGCGGCAATACGTCCATCTTCGTGAGCAGCGGCATCTGCATCACGCTGCTCGCGCTCACCGCCGTCGCCATCTCGCTGCCATTCCTGCTGCCGAAGATCCGGCAATGGAAAGAGGGCGAGGATCCGCAAGCTTGACGGCTCAAGGAATCCATTCAACGTGCAAACGATTACTCTGATCCCGGGCGACGGCATCGGTCCGGAAGTGGTGGGCTCCGCGCGGGCGATACTCGAAGCCGCGGGCGCCGACGTCGTATTCGAAGAAGCAGTGGCGGGCATGCGCGCCGAGCAGCAATCCGGCACTCCGCTGCCGCGGCCGGTGTTCGATTCCATCGCGCGCACTCGTGTCGCCCTCAAGGGCCCGACGCAGACGCCGTTCGGCGGCTCCTACGGCGTGCCGATAGAGCGCACCGGGACGGGCGGCACGGTCGAGAAGCGCACGCATCCGAGCGTGACCATCGCGCTGCGCAAGGAGCTCGGCCTGTTCGTCAACGTGCGCCCGATCAAGACTTACCCGGGCGTGCCGAGCCGCTACGAAAATATCGACCTCGTCATCTTCCGCGAGAACACCGAAGACCTGTACACCGGCAATGAGCGGATGGTCGATGCCGATACCGCGGAAGCGATCAAGACGATCACGCGCGGCGCCACCGAGCGCGTGGCGCGCTTCGCGTTCGACTACTGCCGCCGGCTGCAGCGGCGCCGCCTCACCATAGGGCACAAGTCGAACGTGCTCAAGATGACGGACGGACTGTTCCTCAAGACCGCGCAGGAGCTGGCGCACCTGTATCCGGAAATCCAGACCGATGCGCGTGTCGTGGATGCGCTGTGCATGGAGCTCGTGGTGAAGCCCGAGTCCTTCGACGGGCTGCTGCTGCCCAACCTGTACGGAGACATCATCTCCGACCTGTGCGCCGGCCTGGTGGGCGGTCTCGGCCTTGCGCCGGGCGCGAACATCGGCACCGACTGCGCGATGTTCGAAGCGGTTCACGGCAGCGCGCCCGATATCGCCGGCCAGGATATCGCCAATCCGATGGCGATGATACTTTCCGCGGTCATGATGCTGCGCTACATCGGCCAGCCGAAAGTGGCGGACCGGATCGAGCAGGCGATGGCCGACGTGCTGCGCGAGAAGCACACCGTCACGCGCGATCTCGGCGGCAACGCGGGCACGAAGGCCATGACCGCGGCGATCATAGACAAGCTGAAATAGGGCACACTCGCAACACCAATCAGCCACAGAGGACACAGAGATCACAGAGAGGGCGCAAGTAATGCGCCGCGCCGTTGTGAGGTCTTCTCTCTGCGTTCTCCGTGCTCTCTGTGGCTATAAGTTCTTTCGGGCAAAGCAATGAGCAAACGCATCGTAGTCGTAGGCGCCGGCGCGATCGGCGGCTATTCCGGCGGGCACATGACGCGCGCCGGCCATGACGTCACGCTGATCGACGCCTGGCCGGAGCACGTCGAGTACATGCGCCGGCACGGCATACAGCTTTCAGGAATGACGGCCGCCGAGAAGCACTCGATTCCGGTGCGGGCGATCCACATCTCCGACGTGCAGCAATTCTGCAAGGAACGGCCGATCGACATCGCGTTCATCTGCGTCAAGTCGTACGACACCGAATGGGCGGTGCATCTGGTGAAGCAGCACATGGCGCCGGACGGATTTTTCGTGTCGCTGCAGAACTGCATCAACGAAGAGCGCATCGCGGCAATAGCCGGCTGGGGAAAAACGCTCGGCTGCATCGCGAGCCTCGTCGCGGCGGAGCTCTACGCGCCCGGCCACGTCAAGCGCACCGTGCCGCTGGGCGGAAAGCAGCACACGGTGTATCGCGTGGGCGAAGTGCACGGCCGCATCACGCCGCGCGCGGAGCTGGTCGCCGATCTGCTGTCATCGGCCGACAGCTCCAAGGTGACCGAAAACCTGTGGGGCGAGCGCTGGTCCAAGCTCGTCATCAACAGTATGCGCAACGGCCTGTCTGCGGCCACGGGCCTGACCGGCAACCAGCGCGATGCGCGCGAGGATACGCGCCTGCTGTCGATACGCCTGGGCTCGCAGGCCGTGCGGGTCGGGCACGCCCTCGGCTACCGGCTGGAAAAGATGCTCGGCATGGATGCCGACACCCTGGCGCTTGCCGGCGAGGGCAACAGCGACGCGCTGCAGGAAATCACCGACATCCTCGCCGAAGGAGCGAAGAAGCGCTCCGACGAGCAGCGACCGTCGATGGCGCAGGACATCGCCAAGGGGCGCCGCACCGAGACGGACTTCATCAACGGCTACGTCGCCGCGAAAGGCGACGAGATCGGAGTGCCGGCGCCGACGCATGCGCTGATGAACGGGTTGGTGAAGCGCGTCGAGCGCGGCGAAATCGCTGCGAGCCCGGACAACGTCCGCGGCATGTGAGCTGCACGCCTGGTCCGGGCTGCCGTCTCGGAGCCCCTAACATAATGAGGCACGTGTGCGTTACGGCCAGGATTGTGGATGACGCGAAGGGCGGCGCAGTCGATATCGCGAATATCGACAAGCCGGCCGACAAAGTCAGGCACGATCCTGGCCGTAACCCGAAGGGCTGGCACGAGTTTTCGCCCATGACTTTGTCGCTCACCTTGCCAATATTCGCGATATTGGCTGCGGATCGCTTCGCGTCCTGAGCGAAAATCGTGACAGCGCAGCACGCGTCTCATCATGTTAGGGGCTCTAATCCGCAGTCTGTCCGCCGCTTGCGCGCGGACGTTTCGCACACGAAAAGGATATGCAAATGATTCCATCGAAACGCCTGCCGTTCACGCCCATGCCAGGTCGTCCGGCTCTCAAGCTTCCGGGCGATGCGCGCGTCGTGGTCTGGCCCATCGTCAACGTCGAAGTGTGGGACATCCTGCGCGCGATGCCGCGCCAGGTATTGCCCCCGCCCACGCACGTCACGCAATTGCCCGATTTCGCGCACTGGGCATGGCATGAATACGGGATGCGCGTCGGCTTCTGGCGCATCAAGGAAGTGTGGGACAGCCTCAACATCAAGGCGTCGCTCTTCATCAACGGTCGCGTGTGCCAGGACTACGAGCCCGTGGCGCGGGCGGCGCGCGATGCGGGCTGGGAGTTCGTCGGCCACGGCTACGATCAGCGGCCCACGCACCAGGAGCTCGATCAGCGCGAGATGATCCGGAAGACCGTGAAGATCCTCAAGGAATACACCGGCAAGCAGCCGGTGGGCTGGCTTGGACCCGGCCTCACCGAGACGCTGGAGACTCCGGACCTGCTCGCAGAGGCCGGCATACGCTACATCGCGGACTGGGTGGTCGACGACGAGCCCTGCGAAATCAGGACAGCGCATGGCCCGGTGCTCGCGATGCCGTACAGCGTCGAGATCAACGACATCCCGATGATGATGGTCCAGCACCACAGCTCCGAAGAGTTCTACCGGCGCAGCATGGATCAGTTCGAGTGGCTGTACGAGGAAGGGAAGACCCGCGCGAAGTTCATGGCGGTGGCCGTCCACCCGTACATCTCCGGTGTGCCGCACCGGATCAAGTACTTCGAGCGCGTGTTCAGGGAGCTGAGCAAGCAGCCCGGCGTGTTGTTCTGGACGGGCGAGCAGATCCTTGACTGGTATCAGGGAACGGGCAAATAGGGCGCCCGGGATTCGCCGCCGTTGCCGTTCCATGAGCGCTGTCAGCGCAGCCGGCGCCGCCCGTTGGCGCCTGCATATGTCTTGATCCGTATCAACTCCTAGCACCAACCCCCTCCGTAGAATCAACCCCGCTACCGCGACGTGGCGGGGTTTTCCACGCTGCACCGTCGCCCCCGTATACTGAACGTCCGGCCGCGCTGTTTCGCCGCTGGGCAAGGTATCGTGAGTTGGAAAGTCGATCAGGCAGTTCGTATCCAAAGGAGCCCACAACATGGCAGCGCAGCCCTGGAAGAAAGAGAAATGGTTCGTCAGCCCCTGGAACTTTGCCGATGAAGTCGTCAAGGACTTCAAGTTCGCGAAGAACATCAAGATCCACGACGTTACGCTTCGCGACGGGGAGCAGCAGACCGGCGTCATCCTGACCAAGGACGAGAAGATCCGCATTGCCGAAGGGCTCGCCGAAGCCGGCGTGCATCGCATCGAAGCCGGCATGCCCATCGTCTCGCCTTCGGATGCGGAAGCGATCAAGGCGATCGTCAAGCGCAATCTCGGTCCGCAGATCTTCTCCTTCTCGCGCTGCATGGTCGAAGACGTCAAGCGCGCGATCGACACGGGCGTGAACGGCGTCGTCATGGAAATCCCGTCGAGCCAGCACATGGTCGACCTCGCCTACAAGTGGCCGATGGAAAAAGCCATCGAGACTTCGATCGAGGCGACGACGTTCGCGCACAAGAACGGCCTCGAAGTCGTGTTCTTCCCGATCGATTTCTCGCGCTCCGAGATGGAGTGGGTGCTCAACATGATCAACCGCGTGGCCCGCGAAGGCCACATGGACGCGCTTGCGCTGGTGGACACGTTCGGCGTCGTCTCTCCGCACGCGATGCGCTATTTCGTGCGCGAGGTGAAGAAGAAAATCCCGAACAAGCGGCTGGAAGCGCACTTCCATCAGGACTTCGGCATGGGCGTCGCGAACACCATCATGGCGCTCGCGGAAGGCGTGGAAGTCGCGCATACCACGGTGCTCGGGCTCGGCGAGCGCGCAGGCAACACACCGATGGAAGAAACGGTGATGGCGCTGCTCACGATGTATGGAGTCGACATCGGAATAGACACCACCAAGCTCACCAAGCTTGCAAATCTCGTTGCCGAGCTCACCGGCGCGGTGGTCCCGACGAACAAGCCGGTCGTCGGCAAAGCGCTTTACCAGATCGAGTCGGGCATCATCGCGAGCTGGTTCAAGAACTGCGGCGACAAGTACGCGACGGAGCTGTTCCCGGTGCGCTGGGATGCCGTCGGCCAGCCGCACGCCGAAATCGTCATGGGCAAGGGCAGCGGCATAGACTCGGTCAAGATCTGGCTGGAGCAGCTCGGCATCGAAGCGAGCGAAGACGAAGCATTGGCCATGACCGCCGCGGTGAAGCTGAAGTCCCTCAACAGCAAGAAGCTGCTCACCGAGAACGAGTTCAAGCAGATCGCGCAGGACGTTCTCAAGAAGCGCAGCCACGCCTGACCTGCGGGGGCGCCCTCCAGGGCGCCCTTGCGCGGCGCTGTGATTAATGCCGGCTTTTGGTAAAATGCGCGCTCTCCGCGAGGGGTGCGCGCACCCGTTCGTGGGACAACACGGGTTTCTGGAAGCTGGTCGGTAGCGGCAGGTCGGGGGACAGGACGGCGCAGGTATCGCCGTTCGCGTCGTCTCCGGCTTTCGTTGTTTCCTCCGCGCATACCGCACAACGGGGCAGAGCACCGGCCCCGGCCAATTCCACGCGAGTCACAGGGATATAGCTGCGAGGCAAAGCCTGGCGCGGTCCCGTCGTGCCGAAACCTCTTGCAGTGAGGCGGGCCGTTGCTGCTGCGCGGCCCGGCGTGTTTTTACAGTGCGAGGAGCAACGTTTTGAAGCTATTGACCTTTGCAGTGAACGGCAAGGCGCGGCCCGGCGCGCTCGACGGCGAGGCCATCGTCGATCTGGCCGCGGCAGGACTGCCTTGCAACGCCCACGGCGATCTCATGGAAATCGTGCGGGGCGGCGACGTCGCGCTCGAGCGTATACGGCAAGCCGTGAAGGCGCCATCGGCGGTGCGCTACAAGGTCACCGAAGTGAAGATCATGGCGCCGCTGCTCGCGCCGTCGAAGATCATTGCGGTCGGGCTGAACTATATCGACCATTGCAAGGAAGCCAACCTGCCCGTGCCGGTCGAGCCGGTGCTGTTCTCGAAATGGCCGACTTCAATAGTCGGGCCGTACGACGATCTTTCGTGGCCGGCGGCCGTGAGCAGGGAAGTGGATTACGAAGTCGAGCTCGGGGTCGTCATCGGACGGGACGGGCGCGATATCGCCGAGTCCGACGCCATGGATCACGTGTTCGGCTACACCGTCGTGAACGACGTGTCGGCGCGCGATCAGCAGTTCGCGAACGCGAAGCAGTGGGACCGCAGCAAGTCGTTCGACACCTTCTGCCCGTGGGGGCCGTATATCGTCACGCGCGACGAGATTACAGACCCGCACGACCTGCAGGTGCGCACCATCCTCAACGGCAGGGAGATGCAGAACTCCAACACGAAGAATCTGATCTTCAACATTCCGCAGATCATTTCGTACGCGTCGATGGGCACCACGCTTCTCGCGGGCGATCTGGTCCCGACGGGCACGCCGTTTGGCGTGGGTTTCTCGCGCAATCCGCCGGTGTTCCTCAAGGACGGCGACGAATGCGTGTGCGAAGTGTCTCAGGTCGGCGCGATACGCAATCGCGTGCGCTTGGCTCGCTAAAGCGTCCGCCACAGAGAGCACAGAGGACGCAGAGAGGAGAGCCGCAGTTCCTACACTCCGCGTGCGTCAACAAAAAAACCCGTGCATTGCTGCACGGGTTTTTTGTTTGTTGCCATAACGGATCAGATACACCCTACCGAAGACTATTATTGCTCTTCCTCTGTGTGCTCTGTGTGCTCTGTGGCTAGGGTTTCGCTTCAAGCCGCCTGCGCGATGATCTCCCGCAGCACGTAAGGCAGGATGCCGCCGTGCTTGAGGTAGTCCACCTCGATGCCGGTGTCGATGCGCAGCGTGAGCGGCACTTTCTGCGTGCTGCCGTCGGCGCGCGTGATGGTCATCGTCACGTCCTGCAGCGGCCTCACGTTGCCGCCCTCGATGCCTTCGATGGTGAAGGTCTCCGTGCCGTTGATGCCGAGCGTCTTCACGTCGGTGCCCGGCTTGAACTGCAGCGGGACGACGCCCATGCCGATGAGATTCGCGCGGTGTATGCGCTCGAAGCTCTTCACGATCACGGCTTTCACGCCCAGCAGCTGCACGCCTTTCGCCGCCCAGTCGCGCGACGAGCCCATGCCGTAGTCTTCACCGCCGAAGATCACCAGAGGCGTGTTCTTGGCTTTGTAGATCTCGGATGCTTCGAAGATCGTCATCTGCTCGCCGGTCGGCTGCACCTTCGTGATCGGGCCTTCGGTGCCGGGCGCGATCGCATTGCGCAGCCGCACGTTCGCGAACGTGCCGCGGACCATCAGCTCGTGGTTGCAGCGGCGCGTGCCGAAGTGGCCCCAGTCGCCGGTGGCGCCGTAGCTTTCCAGCCACTTGCCGGCGGGCGTGCCCGGCTTGATCTTGGTGGACGGGCTGATGTGGTCGGTGGTGATGGAGTCGCCGAGGATCGCGAGCGCGCGCGCGCCGCGTATGTCGCTCACCTTGCCGAGCTGCTTCGTCACGCCTTCGAAGAACGGCGGCTCCTTGATGAAAGTGGATTTCGGATCCCACTGATAAACCGGGCCCTTGATGGTGGGAATCGCTTCCCACAGCTTGCGGTTGCCGGAGAGATCGCTGTACTCGCGCTGGAAGTGCTCGGGATTCGCTGCGAACTTCAAGAGCGCGGCCACTTCGGCATCCGAGGGCCACAGGTCCTTGAGGTACACCGGCTTGCCGTCAGAGCCCTTGCCGACCGGATCCCTGGTGAGGTCCGTGCGCACGGTTCCGGCGATCGCATAGGCGACGACGAGAGCAGGACTCGCGAGATAGTTGGCGCGCAGGTTGGCGTGCACGCGGGCTTCGAAATTGCGATTGCCCGACAGCACCGCGCACGTCACGAGGTCCTGCGAGACCACGGCATCCTCGATTTTCGGATCGAGCGGACCGGCAGCGCCCATGCACGTCGTGCAGCCATAGGCGACCACGCCGAAGCCCAGCTTCTCGAGGTACGGCAGGAGGCCGGCGTCGCGCAGGTAATCCGTGACGACGCGAGAGCCCGGCGCCAGCGAAGTCTTGACCCGCGGATTGACCGTCAATCCTTTTTCGGCCGCACGCTTGGCGAGCAGGCCGGCGGCGAGCAGCAGCGCCGGGTTCGACGTGTTGGTGCATGAAGTAATGGATGCAATCAGCACGTCGCCGTGACCCACGTCGAATCCGGGATGACCCGACGGCACGCGGCGACCGAGGTCGGACGCGGGACGGGCGTAGCCGTTCTTGTCCGTCGGCGCCGAGAACAGCTCGTCGAAATTGCGGCCGAGATCGGGCAGGTTCACGCGATCCTGCGGACGTTTGGGGCCTGACAGGCTGGGCACGATGCTGCCGAGATCGAGCTCGATGATCTCGGTGTAGTCGATGTCGCCTTTTTTCGGCATGCCGAACATGGTCTGCGCGCGATAGTAGTTCTCGATCGCCGATACCAGCTCCGCGCTGCGGCCGGTGGTGCGGAAGTAGTCGAGCGTTTTCTCGTCCACCGGGAAGTAGCCCATGGTCGCGCCGTATTCCGGCGCCATGTTGGCGACCGTGCAGCGGTCGGCGGCGGAGAGGTTGGACGCGCCTTCGCCGAAGAACTCGACGAACTTGCCGACGACCTTGGCTTTGCGCATCAATTGCGTGACGGTGAGCGCGAGATCGGTGGCCGTCACGCCTTCGCGCAGCTTGCCGGTGAGATGACAGCCGACGACGTCGGGCGTGAGGAAGGCGTTGGGCTGTCCCAGCATGCCGGCTTCCGCCTCGATGCCGCCCACGCCCCAGGCCACGACGCCGATGCCGTTTACCATCGTGGTGTGCGAGTCGGTGCCGAACACGGTGTCGGGGAACCAGATGCCGTCCTTTTCCCACACGCCGCGGGAGAGGTACTCCATGTTGATCTGGTGAATGATGCCGTTGCCCGGCGGGACCACGCGCACGGTGTCGAACGCGCCCTGCGCCCACTTCACGAAGCGATAACGCTCGGCATTGCGCTTGAATTCGATTTCCTGGTTGCGCTGCACGGCATCGGGCGCGTTATAAACGTCGATCTCCACGGAATGATCGACGACGACGTCGACCGGCACCAGCGGCTCGACCTTGCCGGGCGACACGCCCTGGCGTTCCGCGGCAGCGCGCATGGCGGAGAGATCGTTGAGCGCGCCGAAGCCGATCAGGTCCTGCAATACGATGCGCACGACCACGAACGGAATCTCCGTAATGCGCTTGCCGTTCGGCTGCCATGCGGCAAGCGCCTTCACGTGCTCTTCGCTGACGCGCTTGCCGTCGCAGTGGCGCACCAGCGCCTCGAGAACGACGCGGATGGAGCGGGGCAGGCGGGAGATCTTTCCGAGGCCGGCCGCTTCGAGCGCCGCGAGAGCGTAGTACTTCCCTTTTTTGCCGGGCGACGGAGCGAAGTCGCGTAACGCCTTGAATGTGTCTTGTGCCATGGGTTTCTTTTCTTTCGTGGATTCGGGAGCCGTCGACGCGCGACTGCGCGCCGGCGGCGTAACCTCTCTCAGGCCGCTGCCATCATGCTGCGGAGCACGTACGGGAGTATGCCGCCGTGCTTGAGATACTCGACCTCGATGGGCGAATCGACGCGCAGCATGACCGTGACGTTCTGCGTCGACCCGTCCCTGCGGCGGATCACCAGCGTCACGTCCTGCAGCGGCTTCACGTTGCCGCCGGCGACGCCGATGAGATCGAAGGTTTCCGTGCCGTCGATTTTCAGCGACTGCACGCTGTCGTTGCCCTTGAACTGGCAGGGGAGCACGCCCATGCCGATCAGGTTGGAGCGATGAATGCGCTCGTAGCCGCGCGCGACGACGACCTTGATGCCGAGCATCTGCGTGCCTTTCGCCGCCCAGTCGCGCGAGGAGCCGGTGCCGTACTCTTCGCCGCCGAAGACGAAGAGCGGCACGTTTTCCTTCTGGTAGCGCATGGCGGCTTCGTACATCGTCATCTTGTCGCCGGACGGCTGATGCAGCGTCACGCTGCCTTCCGATCCCGGTACCAGCAGGTTCTTGATGCGCGGATTCGCGAATGCGCCACGCACCATGACTTCATGGTTGGTGCGGCGGGAGCCGAAGCTGGAGAGGTCCTTGCTCCCGGCAGCAATGAGCCAGTCGCCGGCGAGCGTGCCCTTGCGTATCGGCGACACGGGGCTGATATGGTCCGTGGTCAGCGAGTCGCCGTAGATGCCCAGCGCCCGGCCGCCTTTCACGTCGCTCACTTTCGGCAGCTCGCGGCTGAATCCCTCGAACAGCGGCGGCTCGAGGAGATAGGTCGATTTCTGGTCCCACTGGAACAGCGCGCCTTTCGCTTCGGGAATGGCATCCCACAGGTCTTTCGCGCCCGACAGATCGCCGTACTCACGCTTGAAGTTCTCGCTGTTGGTGGCGAATTTCATGACCGCCGCGACTTCCGCCGGCGTCGGCCACAAGTCCTTCAGGAATACCGGCTTGCCGTTCTTGTCGTTGCCGATGGGATCCTTGTTGGTATCGCGCAGCACGGTGCCGGCGAGCGCGAATGCGACGACGAGCGGCGGGCTCATCAGGAAGTTCGCCTTCAGGCTCTGGTGCACGCGCGCTTCGAAGTTGCGATTGCCCGAGAGGACTGCGCAGGTGATCAGGTCGTTCTTGATCACCGTGTCTTCGAGATCCTTGTCCAGCGGTCCGGCAAGGCCCATGCACGTCGTGCAGCCATACGCGACGACGTGGAAGCCGATCTGCTCCAGGTACGGCAGCAGGCCGGCATCGCGCAGGTACGCCGTGACGACCTTGGAGCCGGGGGCGAGCGAGGTCTTCACGCGCGGGTTCGGCTTCATGCCTTTCTCGACGGCCTTCTTCGCGAGCAGCCCGGCGGCGAGCAGCAGCCAGGGATTGGACGTGTTGGTGCAGGAGGTGATGGCCGCGATCAGGATGTCGCCGTGTGCGACGTCCATGCCGTTCGGCACAGGCAGGCGCTTGCCGAGGTCCGCGGCGGGCTTGCCATAGCCGCCGTCGGCGGCCGGCTTGGAGAAGAGCTCCGTGAAGCGGCTGCCGATGCCCTCGAGATTGATGCGGTCCTGCGGGCGCTTCGGCCCCGACACGCTCGGGCGCACGGTGTCGAGATCGAGCTCGACCACTTGCGTGTAGTCGATGTCGCCTTTCTTCGGGATGCCGAACATGCCCTGCGCCTTGAGATAGCTCTCGATGGCGTCCACGTACTGCTCGCGGCCGGACATGCGGTAGTAGTCGAGCGTCTTCTCGTCCACCGCGAAGAAACCGCAGGTCGCGCCGTAGTCGGGCGACATGTTGGCAACAGTGGCGCGGTCGGTGGGCGAGAGCGATGCTGCGCCTTCGCCGAAGTACTCGACGAACTTGCCGACGACCTTGGTCTTGCGCAGCAGCTCGGTGACGGTCAGCACGAGGTCCGTCGCGGTGACGCCTTCGCGCAGCTTGCCCGTCATGTGCACGCCGACGACATCGGGCGTCAGGAAGTAGTAGGGCTGGCCGAGCATGCCGGCTTCGGCCTCGATGCCGCCCACGCCCCAGGCCAGAACGCCGATCGCGTTCACCATGGTGGTGTGCGAGTCGGTGCCGACCGCCGAGTCGGGATAGTAGACGCCGTCCTTCTCCCACACTCCGCGCGAGAGGTATTCGAGGTTCACCTGGTGGCAGATGCCGTTGCCGGGCGGCACGACGCGGATGCCGGAGAACGCCTGCTTGGCCCACTTGAGGAAGGTGTAACGCTCGCCGTTGCGCTCGAACTCGATTTCCATGTTCTTGCGCAGAGCGTCCGGCGAGTTGTGCACGTCGATCACCACGGAATGGTCGACGACAAGGTCCACGGGCACCAGCGGCTCGATTTTCGTCGGGTCGAATTTCTGGCGCTGCGCCGTGGCGCGCATGGCGGCGAAGTCGTTCAGCGCGGGAAAGCCCGCCATGTCCTGCAGCATGATGCGCGCAAGGACGAACGGGACTTCATCGGTGCGCGGCGCGTTCGGCTTCCAGCCCGCGAGCGCACGCACGGCGTCTTCGGTAATGCGCTTGCCGTCGTAATTGCGCAGCACCGATTCCAGCACGATGCGCAGCGAGACGGGCAGTCGGCTCGTCTTGCCGAGGCCCGCCTTCTCGAGTGCGGCGAGCGAATAGTAAGTGCCGGTCTTGCCGGATTTGAGCTTGAAGGTCTGGCGCGATTCGAAGAGGTTGTGTTGGCTCATGGTTTTTATCAAAAAATGCGCCGGTCATGCCGGCGCGGGTTTCAGATGACGAAGAGGTCTACGAATTCGTGTACGGGTGTTGCTTCGAGCTTCTGCTGGTCCTGGCACAGCGCGAGAATGGCATTGCGCTGTTTCTCCGCAAAACGGCGTGCGAGGTTGAGCTTGAACTTGCGTTCGAGCAGCGGCACGCCTTCCTGGCGGCGGCGACGATGTCCCACGGGGTACTCCACGACGATGTTTTCGGTTTTCGTGCCGTCCTTGAAAAAGACCTGCACCGCGTTGGCGATGGAGCGTTTTTCCGGATCGAGGTAATCCTTCGACCATTGCGCGTTCTCGACGCATTCCATTCTGTCGCGCAGCGCGTCGATGCGCGGATCGCGCGCCACCTCGTCCTCGTAGTCCGCGGCGGTGAGCTGTCCCTTGAGCAGGCCGACGGCGGTCATGTACTGGATGCAATGGTCGCGGTCGGCCGGGTTATGCAGCGGGCCTTTCTTGTCGATGATGCGTATCGCGGACTCGTGCGTGGTGATGACGATCTTCTGCACGTCGTCCACGCGGTGCGCGACTTGCGGATAAAGGCGCACGGCCGCCTCGACGGCGGTTTGCGCGTGAAACTCCGCGGGGAACGATATCTTGAACAGCACGTGCTCCATCACGTACGAGCCGTACGGCCGCTCGAAGGTGAAGGGCCGGCCTTTGAAGAGCACGTCGTAAAAACCCCAGGTCTTCGCGGTCAGCGCCGAGGGATAGCCCATCTCGCCCTTCAGCGCCATGAGAGCGAGACGCACGCCGCGGCTGGTCGCGTCGCCCGCGGCCCAGGATTTGCGCGACCCGGTGTTCGGCGCGTGGCGATAGGTGCGAAGAGACTGGCCGTCGATCCACGCATTGGAAACGGCGTTGACGACCTCCTCCCGCGTGCCGCCCAGCATGTGGGTGACGACGGCGGTGGAAGCGACCTTGACCAGCACGACGTGATCGAGGCCGACGCGGTTGAAGCTGTTGGCGAGCGCGATCACGCCCTGGATCTCATGCGCCTTGATCATGCCGGTCAGCACTTCGCGCATGACCAGCGGTTTCCTGCCGCTCGCAATCGCGTTGCGCGAGATCCAGTCCGCCGCGGCGAGGATCCCGCCCAGGTTGTCCGACGGATGCCCCCATTCGGCGGCGAGCCAGGTGTCGTTGTAGTCGAGCCAGCGGATCATGCAGCCGATGTTGAATGCGGCCGTCACCGGGTCGAGCACATACGACGTGCCCGGCACTTTTGCGCCGTTGGGCACTATGGTTCCCGGGACGATGGGCCCCAGCAGCTTGGTGCAGGCGGGGAAGAGCAGCGCCTCAAGCCCGCAGCCCAGCGTATCCATGAGGCACAGCCGCGCCGTGTTGTACGCCTCGGGGCTCGCGATGGCGTAGCCGCAGACGTAGTCGGCAATGTCGATGAGCACGCGGTCGGGATCGGGGCGGACGTTGGACGCTGCGGCGGACATGTTATTCCTGTCGTTCTTCCTGATGCTGCGGGATGAATTGAACCATAAAATGCAATGAATAGATTGAATACTATTCAGTCTATACAGGAATACTTCACCGATGCATTTCGCCTACGCCTTCCTGCGCCCGTTGCGCTGTGCCAGCGGCACGAACCTGCGCGGCTCCGGCCCGGTGTAGTCGGCCGTCGGGCGGATGATCTTGTTGTCGATGCGCTGCTCGATCACGTGTGCCGCCCACCCGGTGGTGCGCGCGATGACGAATATCGGCGTGAACATGCCGGTCGGCACGCCCATCTTGTTGTACGAGACGGCGGAGAACCAGTCGAGGTTCGCGAACATCTTCTTCTCGCGCATCATCACTGCCTCGATGCGGTCGGCGACGTCGAACATCTTCAGGTCGTTGGTGTCCTTCGACAGCGTGCGAGCCACTTCCTTGATCACCTTGTTGCGCGGGTCGGCGATGGTGTACACCGGGTGGCCGAATCCGATCACGACTTCCTTGCTGGCGATGCGCGCGACGATGTCTTTCTCGGCGTCGTCGGGCGTCCGGTAGCGGTTCATCACCTCGAAGCCGACTTCGTTGGCGCCGCCGTGCTTCGGACCGCGCAGCGCGCCGATCGCACCGGTGATGGCGGAGTGCATGTCCGCGCCGGTGCCGGCGACGACGCGGGCGGCGAAGGTGGACGCGTTGAATTCATGCTCGGCGTAGAGGATCAGCGACGTATGCATCGCTTTCACCCACAGCGGCTTGGGCGCGCGGCCGTGGAGCAGGTGCAGGAAATGGCCGCCGACGGAGTCGTCGTCCGTCTCCACGTCGATGCGCCGGCCGTTGTGCGCATAGTGGTACCAGTACAGCAGCATGGAGCCGAAGCTCGCGACGAGGCGATCGGCGATGTCGCGCGCGCCGGGCAGGTTGTGATCGTCTTTTTCCGGCAGCGCGGTGCCGAGCGCGGAGCAGCCGGTGCGCATGACGTCCATCGGGTGCGCAGCGGCGGGCACCTGCTCGAGCACGTTCTTCACGACGGCAGGCAGGCCGCGCAGGCTGCGCAGCCTCGTCTTGTAGTTGTTGAGCTCCGCCGCGGTGGGCAGCTGACCATGGATGAGCAGGTACGCGATTTCCTCGAACTCGCACTGCTCCGCGACATCCAGGATGTCGTAGCCGCGGTAGTGCAGGTCGTTGCCGCTGCGGCCGACCGTGCACAGCGCAGTGGTGCCTGCGGTCACGCCGGACAGCGCGACCGACTTCTTCGGCTTGAACGTCGCCGAGGGCGCGTCTTTGCTCATGGTTATCCTCCTGATCGACTCGAAAAAAAAGAGGCGAAGGCGTCAAACGCCTTCGCCCCGGGCTCGACGACGCGTGCGGGTCACCCCAGCAATTGCTTGATCGACTCGCGCTCTTCCTGGAGCTCTTTCAGCGTGGCCTGCATGCGCGCCTTGCTGAACTCGCTCTGGTCGAGACCTTTGACGATCTCGTAACGCCCGTTCTTGCAGGTCACCGGGTAGCCGTAAATGATGTCCTGCGGTATGCCATAGCTGCCGTCCGACGGGATGCCCATGCTGACCCAGTCGCCGTCGCGCGTGCCGTACACCCAGTCGCGGATGTGGTCGATGGCGGCGTTCGCCGCGCTCGCCGCCGACGACAGGCCGCGCGCTTCGATGATCGCCGCGCCGCGCTTCTGTATCGTCGGGATGAAATCTTTCTCGAGCCAGCCCTGGTCGTTGATCATCGGCCACACTTTCTTGCCGTCGACCTCGGCGTGGAACACGTCGGGGTATTGCGTGGCGGAGTGATTGCCCCACACGGCCATCTTCCGTATCGTGGACACCGCCTTGCCGGACTTCTGCGCGACCTGCGTCAGGGCGCGATTGTGGTCGAGCCGCATCATCCCCGAGAAGTTCGAAGGCTTGAGCTCCGGCGCGTTCTTCATCGCGATGAGGCAGTTGGTGTTCGCCGGGTTGCCGACGACGAGCACCTTCACGTCGCGGCTCGCGACCGAGGAGAGGGCCTTGCCCTGCGGCGTGAAGATCTTGCCGTTCGCTTCGAGGAGATCCTTGCGCTCCATCCCGGGGCCGCGCGGGCGCGCACCGACCAGCAGGGCGACGTCCGCATCCTTGAACGCGACCATGGGATCGGCTGTCGGCACCATGCTCTGCAAGAGCGGGAAGGCGCAGTCGTCCAGCTCCATCATCACGCCTTTGAGCGCTTTCTGCGCTTTCTCGTCGGGGATTTCGAGCAGCTGGAGGATGACCGGCTGGTCCTTGCCCAGCATTTCACCGCTGGCGATTCTGAACAGCAGGCTGTAGCCGATCTGGCCAGCGGCGCCGGTGACTGCGACACGCATGGGTCGTTTCATGAGGAGCTCCTGGAACACGAGTGGTTTTTTATAAGCGGAAAGCACTGCCGCGGAGGAGGAAAAGTACGCGCAAGGCGCGTCGACGATCATACTCGGCCGTGCCCGGCGGGGTCAACGGAGCGGGAGCGCAGCGACGCTGCGCATCGACAACCGGAAGATGGGAGGGCGTCTCGCAAAGTGGACGCGCAGGCGGCGGCGCGCTTTCCGTGTCATTGCGAAAGCTGATAAAATTTCACGCTCGAAAAACATCAAGACTTGCCACAGTGCCCCGCGTCGTTCGAAGCAAGCTGCGTCAGAGCCACACACCCCGGTCCGGGGGCGTCGCGGCCCGGCAGCGCGCCGCGGTTCACCCTTCGAGCAAGCCGTGGGACCTGCAGTCCGTCGCGATTTCCCAGTCGAGAAAGTGAGCTCCATGCCGAAGGCGAGACCGAAGCACCTCAACCTGTTCGTCATCAAGCAGCCGCTGCCCGCCATCATGTCCATCCTGCACCGGGTGAGCGGCGTATTCCTCTTCCTTTTTCTTGCGCTGCTGCTCTGGCTGCTGCAGGAAAGCCTTGCTTCTCAGGCCTCGTTCGACAGCATGCGCGCGATTGCGGCGCATCCGCTCATGAAGCTCCTCGTCATACTGATGGTGTGGAGCTATCTGCATCATCTCTTCGCCGGCCTGCGCCATCTCGCCTTCGATCTTCACATCGGCGCGGAGCTGGGCGTCGCGCGCGCGAGCAGCGCCGCGGTGATGGTCGCGAGCCTTGCCCTCACGGCAGTTGCGGCGGTGGCCATATGGTGAAACGCGAGGTCATAGGCGCCCATTACGGGCTGCGCGGCTTCATCGTGCAGCGGGTGAGCGCGGTTGTGATGGCGGTGTACACAGCGCTCGCGCTGATCGTGATCGCCAGCCTGCCGCGCTTCGATCATGCAAGCTGGAAAGCGCTGTGGGCGACGCCGGGCGTGCGCTATGCGACTTTCGCCTTCGTCGTTGCCGTGTTGCTCCACGCATGGGTGGGGCTGCGCAACGTGTTCATGGATTACGTGCACCCGACCGTGCTGCGGCTCACGCTGTACATCATCGTGATCGTGGCGCTCGTTATGTACGGCGCGTGGTCGATACAGATATTGTGGGGTGCATGAGAAATGGCGATAGCCAAGAGACAATTCGACGCGGTGGTCGTTGGCGCGGGCGGATCCGGCCTGCGGGCCGCGTTGCAGCTCGCTGAAGCAAACCTGCGCGTCGCAGTGCTTTCGAAAGTGTTCCCGACGCGCTCGCATACCGTCGCCGCGCAGGGCGGCGTGTCCGCATCGCTGGGCAACGACGAGCCGGACAACTGGCACTGGCACATGTACGACACGGTGAAGGGCTCGGACTACCTGGGCGACCAGGACGCGATCGAGTTCATGTGCCGCAAGGCGAACGAGGTCGTCATCGAGCTCGAGCACTTCGGCATGCCGTTCGACCGCCTCGACAACGGCAAGATCTACCAGCGGCCGTTCGGCGGGCACACCAGCAACTACGGCGAGCGCCCCGTGAAGCGCGCGTGCGCTGCTGCGGACCGCACCGGGCACGCGATGCTGCACACGCTGTACCAGCGCAACGTGCGCGCGCGCACGCAATTCTTCGTCGAATGGATGGCGCTCGATCTCATACGCGACCAGAGCGGAGACGTGGTGGGCGTGGTGGCGCTGGAGATGGAAACCGGCGAAGTGATGATCCTGCAGGCGAAGGCGGTGCTGCTCGCGACCGGCGGCGCGGGCCGCATCTACGCCGCGAGCACCAATGCGTTCATCAACACGGGCGACGGGCTCGGCATGGCGGCGCGCGCCGGCATACCGCTCGAGGACATGGAGTTCTGGCAGTTCCATCCGACCGGTGTCGCGGGCGCAGGCGTGCTGATCACCGAGGGCGTGCGCGGCGAGGGCGGCTTCCTGCTCAACAAGAACGGCGAGCGCTTCATGGAGCGCTATGCGCCGACGGTGAAGGATCTCGCCAGTCGCGACGTGGTGGCGCGTGCGATGGCCACCGAAATCAAGGAAGGGCGCGGCTGCGGCAAGGACGCGGATTACATATTGCTGAAGCTCGACCACCTCGGCGCGGACGTGATCGAGAAGCGTCTGCCCGGCATCCGCGAGATCGCCAAGAAGTTCGCCAATGTCGATCCGGTGACGGACCCGATTCCCGTCGTGCCTACGTGCCATTACCAGATGGGCGGCATACCGACGAATTATTACGGACAGGTGGTATTGCCCGGCGACGGCGGCGTCGACCGCGTCGTGCGCGGGCTGTACGCGGCGGGGGAATGCGCCTGCGTGTCGGTGCACGGCGCGAACCGGCTCGGCACGAATTCGCTGCTCGATCTCCTGGTGTTCGGCAAGTCGGCAGGCGAGCAGATGATCAAGGATATCCAGTCCGACGGGCTCACCCGGAAGGAGCTGCCCGCCGATGCAGGCGACGCGACGCTTGCCCGACTCGCGCGGCTCGACGGCGCTGCTTCCGGCGAAAGCGTGTCGGAAGTCGGCGCGGAGCTGCGCCGCACGATGCAGCTCCATTGCGGCGTGTTCCGCTTTCCGGACAGCCTTGCCGAAGGCGTGCGCAAGATACTCGCCGTGGCCGAGCGCGCGAAGCACACGTTCATCAAGGACAAGAGCCGCGTGTTCAATACGGCGCGCGTCGAGGCGCTGGAGCTCGACAACCTGGTCGAGACGGCAGTGGCGACGATGGTCTCCGCCGAGTCGCGCAAGGAAAGCCGGGGAGCGCACGATCGCAGCGATTTCCACCAGCGCGATGACGTGAACTGGATGAAGCACACGCTGTGGCACAAGGAGGGCAACCGGCTCGAGTACAAGCCGGTGAAGCTGAAGCCCATGACGGTGGAGCCCTTCGAGCCGAAGGCGCGTGTTTATTAGAAACCGTGAACGGTGAACAGTGAATGGTGAACGGAGAAAACTTTCTGTTCACGGTTCACAGTTCACGGTTCACCGAATTGCGGAGCAATTGATGCGTTTCTCGATCTACCGCTACAACCCCGATACGGACAGGAAGCCGTACATGCAGGACTACGAGGTCGCCCTGGAGCCGAGCGACCGCATGCTGCTGGACGCGCTGGTGCGCATCAAGACGCAGGATGACACCTTCGCTTTCCGCCGCTCCTGCCGCGAGGGCGTGTGCGGGTCGGACGCCATGAACATCAACGGCAAGAACGGGCTCGCATGCATCACGCGCATCGCGGACCTCAAGGAGCCGGTGACGATACGCCCGTTGCCCGGGCTGCCGATCATCCGCGATCTCATCGTGGACATGTCGCAGTTCTTCAAGCAGTACCACTCCATCAAGCCGTACGTGATCAACGATACGCCGCCGCCGGAGAAGGAGCGGCTGCAGTCGCCGGAGGACAGGGAAGAGCTGAACGGCCTGTACGAGTGCATACTGTGCGCATGCTGCTCGACGGCGTGCCCCTCGTTCTGGTGGAACCCCGACAAGTTCGTCGGCCCCGCCGGGCTGCTGCAGGCCTACCGCTTCATTGCCGACACCCGCGACCAGGCGGTGAACGAGCGGCTGGACAATCTCGAGGACCCGTACCGGCTGTTCCGCTGCCACGCGATCATGAACTGCGCGGACGTGTGTCCCAAGGGCCTCAGCCCGGCGCTGGCCATCAGCAAGATCACGAGCCTCATGATCAAGCGCAGCCTATGAGCGAACGCGACCGGATTCTGTGGCATTGCCGCCGCGGGCTGCTCGAGCTCGACCTCGTGCTGGTGCGATTCGTCGACGAGTATCTCGAAAATCTTGATCCGGCCGGTATCGCTGCATTCCGAAAACTGTTGGACTATCCGGATAACGACCTGCTGGATCTGGTCATGGGGCGGGCCGAGCTGGTCGAAGATGGTGAATGTGTTCCGGTGTTGGCGTTGTTGCGACAAACGAAGGCACTGCCTGCCTTATAAACGACTTTAATTTAGATATGTAAGCGACTGGCGAAACGGAGAATTGTCATGAGCGAAAAGCTGGCTACCCTCTCATTCAGCGACGGTAAGCCGTCGGTGGATTTCCCGGTGTACGAAGGGACTGTCGGTCCCGACGTCATTGATGTGCGATCCCTGTACGCGAAGACCGGGCTGTTCACCTACGACCCGGGCTTCATGTCCACGGCCAGCTGCCGCTCGAAGATCACCTACATCGACGGTGACCAGGGGATCCTGCAGTACCGGGGCTACCCCATCGAGCAGCTCGCCGAGAACTGCGATTTCCTCGAGGTCTGCTACCTGATCCTGAACGGCGAGCTGCCGAACAAGCAGGAGAAGACCAAGTTCGACAGCGTCATCACCCATCACACCATGGTGCACGAGCAGCTCGCGCGGTTCTATACCGGTTTCCGCCGCGATGCGCACCCCATGGCCGTGCTGGTCGGCGTGGTGGGCGCGCTGTCGGCGTTCTACCACGACGCGCTGAACATCAACGATCCGAAGGACCGTGAAATCTCGGCGTTCCGCCTGATCGCCAAGCTGCCGACGATCACCGCGATGACCTACAAGTACAGCATCGGTCAGCCCTTCATGCAGCCGCAGAATTCCCTGTCGTATGTCGAGAATTTCATGCGCATGATGTTCGGCACGCCGTGCGAGGAATGGAAACCGAATCCCGTGCTCACGCGCGCGATGGAGCGCATCCTCATCCTGCATGCCGACCACGAGCAGAACGCGTCCACTTCCACCGTGCGTCTCGCCGGCTCGACGGGCGCGAACCCGTTCGCCTGCATCGCTGCCGGCATCGCGAGCCTGTGGGGACCGGCGCACGGCGGCGCGAACGAAGCCGTGCTGAAAATGCTGGGTGAGATCGGCGATGTCAGCAACATCGGCAAGTACATTGAGCGCGTGAAGAGCAAGAACGATCACACCATGCTGTTCGGCTTCGGCCACCGCGTGTACAAGAACTACGATCCGCGCGCGCGGATCATCCAGAAGACCTGTCACGAGGTGCTGGAAGAGCTCGACCTCAAGGACGACAAGCTGTTCAAGCTCGCGATGGCGCTGGAGAAGGTCGCGCTGGAAGACGAGTACTTCGTCAGCCGCAAGCTGTATCCGAACGTCGACTTCTATTCCGGCATCGTCTACAAGGCGCTCGGCATACCGGTCGCGATGTTCACCGCGATCTTCGCGCTGGCGCGCACCGTGGGCTGGATTGCCCAGTGGAACGAGCTTGTCGGCGATCCGGAACAGAAGATCGGCCGTCCCCGCCAGCTTTTCACCGGCGCAACGAAACGCGAATTCGTGCCGCTGGCGAAGCGCAAGTAAGTCCCGCGACCCCGGCCCGGGCACGTTTCAGCCGTGCCCGGCCGGGTCGTCGGCGCAAATACCGGTGGGCGGCTCGGTCGAGAACGCCCGCCCGGGTTTGCGGTCTGTTGTGAAACATCCCCATGTAGTGGCAAAGTACGCGGCCCGGTGCTGCGAGGGTCGCGTTGAGGTGCGGTCATGATGAAAGAATTCCTGGGCAACTCCTACCTGTTCGGCGCCAATGCGCCTTTCATAGAGGCGCTCTACGACGCTTATCTCGCCGATCCGGCATCGGTGGAGGCGCGCTGGCGTAGTTATTTCGACGAGCTGCAGAAGCTCGACGACGGCCGCCCCGACGTCTCGCATCAGGCGGTGCAGGAGCGCTTTGCCGCTCTCGCGCAGAGCGGCGCGGGCGCCACCCGTCCCGCGCAGAACTGGCAGAAGCAGTTCGGCGTGCTGCAGCTCGTATCTGCATACCGTTTCCAGGGCTTCAAGCAGGCGGACCTCGACCCGCTCGAGCGCCAGGAAAAGCCGTACATCGCCGAGCTCGATCCCGCGTTCTACGGCCTGTCCGATACGGACATGGAAAAGGAGTTCAACACCGGCACTTTCCTGGGCGGGATGCAGGCGAGGCTCAAGGACATCCTGCAGGCGCTGCAGGAAACCTACTGCCGCACCGTCGGCGCGGAATACATGTATCTCTCCGACGTTCCGCAGAAGCGCTGGATCTCCGAGCGGCTCGAGCCGTCCCGCGCCCGGCCGAGCTACGACGCAGCCTACAAGAAGCACATCCTCGAGCGCCTCACCGCGGCCGAGACCCTGGAGAAGTACTTGCATACCAAGTACGTCGGCCAGACGCGCTTTTCGCTCGAAGGCGGCGAGTCGCTCATTCCCATGCTCGACAACCTGCTGCAGAGGGGCGGCGCGGCGGGCGTGCAGGAAGTCGTGATCGGAATGGCGCATCGCGGCCGGCTGAACGTGCTGGTCAACACCATGGGCAAGATGCCCAAGGATCTCTTTGCCGAATTCGAAGGCAAGCAGGCGCCCGAAGTGCTGGCGGGCGACGTGAAGTACCACGACGGGTTTTCGTCCAACGTGATGACGCCCGGCGGGCCCGTGCATCTGTCGCTCGCGTTCAACCCGTCTCACCTGGAGATCGTGAACCCGGTCGTGGAAGGCTCGGTGCGCGCGCGCCAGCACCGCCGTCACGACGAGAAAGGCGAGCAGGTGCTCCCGGTGCTCATCCACGGCGACGCTTCGTATGCGGGGCAGGGCGTGGTGATGGAGACGCTCAATCTCGCTCAGACCCGCGGCTTCACCACGGGCGGCACGATTCACATCATCATCAACAACCAGATCGGGTTCACCACTTCCGATCCGCGCGACACGCGCTCGACACTGTACGCATCCGACGTATCGAAGATGCTGGAAGTGCCGATCTTCCACGTGAACGGCGACGATCCGGAGGCGGTGTGCTTCGTCACCGAGCTCGCGATGGAATATCGCAGGAATTTCCGCCGCGACGTCGTGATCGATCTCGTGTGCTATCGCCGCCTCGGTCATAACGAGCAGGACGAGCCGCTGGTCACGCAGCCGCTCATGTACAAGTCCATCCACCAGCATCCGACTACCCGCAAGGTGTACGCGGATCGCCTCGCGCAGGAAGGCGTCGTGGGCGGCGAGGACGCCGACGGGATGGTCACCACTTTCCGCAACGCGCTCGACCGCGGCTTTCACACCAACCAGACGATACTCTCCAACTACAAGCCGCCGTTGCAGATCGACTGGTCGAAGTACAAAGGCACCAAGTGGAACGAGAACGACGACACGCGGCTGCCGCTGGAATTGCTGCAGGATCTGGGGCGCCGCGTGAGCCAGGTGCCGGCGAACTTCAAGCTGCATCCGCGCGTCGAGAAGATCATGGCCGACCGGCGGCTCATGGCCGAAGGCAAGCTGCCGCTCGACTGGGGCATGGCCGAGACGCTCGCGTACGCGACGCTGCTCCAGGAAGGCTATTCCATCCGCATCACCGGCCAGGACGTCGGCCGCGGCACGTTCTTTCACCGCCACGCGGTGCTGCACGACCAGAACCGCGAGCACTGGGACCAGGGATTCTATGTGCCGTTGCGGCACATCGCGCCCAACCAGGGCAACTTCGATATCTACGATTCCGTGCTGTCGGAAGAGGCCGTGCTGGGCTTCGAGTACGGTTATGCCACCTCCTCGCCGAACGAGCTCGTGCTGTGGGAGGCGCAATACGGCGATTTTGCGAACGGCGCGCAGGTCGTCATCGACCAGTTCATCGCGTCGGGCGAAGTGAAGTGGGGCCGCATGAATGCCCTCACGCTCATGCTGCCGCACGGCTACGAAGGCGCCGGTCCCGAGCACTCGTCGGGGCGCATCGAGCGCTTCCTGCAACTGTGCGCGGACTACAACATGCAGGTTTGCGTGCCGGCCACGCCGGTGCAGATGTACTACCTCCTGCGCCGGCAGATGATCCGGCCGTACCGCAAGCCGCTCATCATTTTCTCGCCCAAGAGCCTGCTGCGTCACAAGGAGTCGGTGTCTCCGATCGAGGAGTTCGCCAACGACCGTTTCAACCCGGTGAACGAGGAATGGGACGACGACATCGATCCGAAAGCGGTGAAGCGCGTCGTGTTCTGCAGCGGCAAGGTGTTCTACGACCTGCGCGCGGCGCGGCGCGAGCGCGGCATCAAGGACATCCCGCTGGTGCGCATCGCGCAGCTCTATCCGTTCCCGCACGACGACTTCGTGGCGCAGATCGAGCGCTACAGGAACGCCACGGAAATCGTCTGGTGCCAGGAGGAGCCCCGCAACCAGGGCGCCTGGCATCGCATCGCGCACTACCTGCACCGTCACCTGCTGGCGCACCAGAAGCTCTCGTACGCCGGCCGCGATTCGTCGGCGACGCCCGCCGCGGGTTACAAGGCATTGCACGAGAAGCAGCAGAAAGAGCTGGTCAACGTCGCGTTGACGCCGGGCGCGGGCCTGCCGCCCGAGAATTGATGCAAGCCGAGATTCTTCTGGAGCCCTTATGCTAGTCGAAGTGAAAGTGCCTCAGCTGTCCGAATCCGTGGCCGAGGCGACGCTCGTCTCGTGGCACAAGAAGGTCGGCGAGTACGTGAAGCGCGACGAGAACCTCGTCGACATCGAGACCGACAAGGTGGTGCTCGAGACGCCGGCGCCGGATTCCGGCGTGCTGGTGAGCGTCGCCAAAGACGACGGCGGCACGGTGGCGAGCAAGGAAGTCATCGCGACCATAGACACCGAGGGCAAGCCGCAGGCCACGGCGGAGGAGGCGAAGCCTGCGAAATCCGGGCCGGCGAAAGCGGCCACGCCCGTCGCTGCGGCGCCAGCCGCCGTCGCGATGCCTGCAGCGCAAAAGCTCGCCGCCGAGAACAAGGTGGATACATCGTCGATATCCGGCACCGGCCGCGGCGGTCGCGTGACCAAGGGCGATGTGATCGAGGCGCTGCTGGGAACACCCGCTGCCAAAGCGCCGGCGAAGCCCTCTGCGCCTGCTCCTGCGCCCGCGCGCGCGCCCGCGCCGCCCGTGGACCTCGGCGATCTCGGCGACCGGCCGGAGCAGCGCGTGCCGATGTCGCGGTTGCGTGCGCGCATCGCGGAACGCCTGGTGCAGTCGCAATCGACGGCCGCGATACTCACGACCTTCAACGAAGTGGACATGCAGCCGGTGATCGAGCTGCGCAACCGCTACAAGGAGCGCTTCGAGAAGGACCACGGCGTGAAGCTCGGCTTCATGTCCTTCTTCGTCAAGGCGTCGGTGCACGCGCTCAAGAAGTACCCCATCGTGAATGCGTCGGTGGACGGCAACGACATCGTGTACCACGGCTACTTCGACGTCGGCATCGCGGTCGGCAGCCCGCGCGGCCTGGTAGTGCCCATCATCCGCAACGCCGATCAGCTGTCGATCGCGCAGATCGAGAAGCAGATCGCCGACTTCGGCAAGCGCGCACAGGACGGCAAGCTGACCATCGAAGAGCTGACCGGCGGCACGTTCTCCATTTCGAACGGCGGCGTATTCGGCTCCATGCTCTCCACGCCCATCATCAACCCGCCGCAAAGCGCGATTCTGGGCGTGCACGCGACCAGGGAGCGGCCGGTGGTGGTCGATGGCCAGATCGTCATCCGGCCGATGAATTATCTCGCGCTCTCGTATGATCACCGCATCATCGACGGCCGCGAAGCGGTGCTGGCGCTGGTGGCGATGAAGGAAGCGCTGGAAGATCCGGCGCGGCTGCTTCTCGACATTTAAAACGAAAAAGACGTGGCCACAGAGGACACAGAGATCACAGAGGACGGCGGAAAGGCCTGCAGCGCCGACAGTTCTTCTCTGTGTTCTCTGTGCTCTCTGTGGCTGATGGCTTTCTTTTGAAAGACAACAACGTGAGCAAACAATACGACGTGGTGGTGATAGGCGCCGGGCCCGGCGGTTACATCGCGGCCATACGCGCGGCGCAGCTCGGGCTGCAGACGGCCTGCATAGACGACTGGCAGACGGCGCAGGGCAAGCCGGCGCCGGGCGGAACGTGCACCAACGTCGGCTGCATACCGTCCAAGGCGCTGCTGCAGTCGTCCGAGAACTACGAGCATGCGGGACACGCGTTCGCCGACCACGGCATCAAGGTGCAGGGCCTCGCGCTCGACCTGAAGCAGATGCTCGCGCGCAAGGACAAGGTCGTGCGGCAGAACAACGAAGGCATCCTGTATCTCTTCCGCAAGAACAAGGTGACTTATTACAACGGGCTGGGCAGCTTCGCAGGCGGCGCGGCCGGCAAGTGGGAAATCAAGGTTGCCGGCAAGGCCGTGGAAACGCTGACCGCGAAGCACGTCATCGTTGCGACCGGCTCCAGGCCGCGCGCGCTGCCCGGCGCCGCATTCGACAACAAGCTGGTGCTCGACAACGACGGCGCGCTTGCGATCCCCGAAGTGCCGAAGACGCTCGGTGTCATCGGCGCCGGCGTGATCGGCCTCGAGATGGGCAGCGTATGGCGCAGGCTCGGCGCGCAGGTGACGGTGCTCGAAGCGCTGCCGGATTTTCTCGGCGCGGTCGACGAGCAGGTGGCGAAGGAAGCGCAGAAAGTATTCGCCAGGCAGGGGCTCGCGATACACACCGGCATCAAGGTCGACAAGGTGGCCTGCGACAAGACCGTGAAAGTCGGCTATACCGATTCCGCCGGCAAGGCTCAGGCATTGGAAGTGGACAAGCTGATCGTCTCCATCGGGCGCGTGCCTCACACTGCGGGACTCAATGCCGAGGCCGTGGGGCTCAAGCTCGACGAGCGCGGCTTCGTTGCGGTGGACGGCGATTGCAGAACGAATCTTCCGAACGTCTGGGCAGTCGGCGACGTGGTGCGCGGACCCATGCTGGCGCACAAGGCCGAGGAAGAAGGCGTGGCGGTCGCCGAGCGCATCGCGGGCAAGCACGGCCACGTGGATTTCAATACCATCCCGTGGGTGATCTACACCTCGCCCGAGATCGCGTGGGTCGGCAAGACGGAGCAACAGCTCAAGGCCGAAGGCGTGCAATACAAGGCGGGAAGCTTCCCGTTCATGGCGAACGGCCGCGCGCGCGCGCTCGGCGATACGACCGGCTTCGTCAAGTTCCTGGCCGATGCGCGCACCGACCGGCTGCTGGGCGTGCACATCATCGGTCCGATGGCTTCCGAGCTCATCGCGGAAGCGGTGGTCGCGATGGAGTTCGGCGCGGCCTCGGAAGATATCGCGCTCATCTGCCACGCGCATCCTTCGCTTTCCGAAGCGATGAAGGAGGCGGCGCTCGCCGTCGCCAATCGCACGCTGAATGTCTGACGGAGGCGCCGGCACGGCTCCGCAGCAGGATCCCAGCCGGTACGGGCATACCGGCCAGGCGCGCAATGCGGACGACGTCATCGACTGGATACGGGCGCACGCGAAAGTCCACGGCTTCACCCTCGATGCAGCGCAGGATGCGGCACTCGCCCATTTCGCGCGCGTCGCGCGCGAGCTCGAAGAGGCGGACAGGCGCGGCAACGGACTGCTGCGCCTGCTCGTGCGCAAGCGCGAGGTGCGCGGCCTCTACATCTACGGCGGAGTAGGCCGCGGCAAGAGCTTCCTCATGGACAGCTTCTGCAACTGCGTGCCCTACGCAGCAAAGCGGCGCGTGCACTTCCATCGCTTCATGCAGGAAATTCACCACGAGCTCGCGCGCGTCCAGGGACAGGCTGATCCGCTCATGGCCGTCGCGCGTCATATCGCCGGTCAGACGCGGCTGTTGTGCCTCGACGAGTTCCACGTCACCGACATCACCGATGCGATGCTGATGCGGCGCCTGCTGGAAGGCTTGATGGAGCAGGGCGTCGTGCTCGTCACCACATCCAATTTTCATCCCGACGAGCTTTACGAGCACGGGCTGCAGCGCAACCAGTTCCTGCCGGCGATCGCGCTCATCAAGGAGCGCGTCGAGGTGGTGAACGTCGACAGCGGCACCGACTACCGGCTGCGCGAGCTGGAGCGGGCGGGCGTGTACCACGTCGAAGAAAGCGCGGATGCGGCGCTCGAGGAAGCGTTTCATGCCATCGCGCGCCACGAGACGCTTGACGGCGGCGAGCTCGAGATCGAGGGACGCATGATCCCGCTGCGCCAGCATGCCCGCGAGGTCGCCTGGTTCGACTTCAGCGCGCTGTGCGACGGCCCGCGCGGCAAGGCGGACTACATCGAGCTCGCGCGGCGCTACGAGACGATATTGCTTTCCGGCGTGCCGCGGTTTACTGTGCATATGGCCGATCAGCTGCGGCGCTTCGTCTGGCTCATCGACGAGTTTTATGACCGCCGCGTGAAGCTCATGGTGTCGGCGGACGCCTTGCCGGACGCGCTGTTCGTGGACGGCGACGAGGACGACGCCTTCCAGGTGCAGCTCAACGCATCGCTGAAGCAGCGCCTTACGAGCCGGCTGACGGAAATGCAGACGCGCGAGTACCTGAGCCAGCCGCACCTGCCCTGATCTCCGGAGGCGTGAGGCGGGAGGCGGGAGGCGCGCAAACGATGCAGCACACGCCGTAACGGGCGAACGGCTTCGGAGGAACTCGTGCAGAAGTTCAGGGCGTTTCGCGTCACCAACGATGACGGCCGCATCGCCGGCCGCGTCACCGAAATCACGCTCGACGACCTCGCGCCCGGCGAAGTCGTCATCCGGACCGCGTACTCGGGCGTCAACTACAAGGACGCGCTCGCGGCTACCGGCACCGGCGGAAAAATCATCCGCAAGTACCCGCTGGTCGCCGGCATCGATGCTGCCGGTACCGTGGTGTCGTCCACCGACAAGCGCTTCACGGCGGGCGATGCCGTCATCTGCACGAGTTACGACATGGGCGTGGGGCACGACGGCGGCTTCGCCGAGTACTGCCGCGTGCCTGCCGCATGGTGCGTTCCGCTGCCCGAGGGCCTCACGCCGTTCGAGGCAATGGCGCTCGGCACGGCGGGCTACACCGCCGGATTGGCCGTCGTGCTGCTCGAGACGAACGGCCTCGCGCCGGCCAACGGACCGGTGCTCGTGAACGGCGCGACGGGCGGCGTGGCCACTCTCGCAATCGACATGCTCGCGAAGCAGGGCTACGCAGTGACTGCAATGACCGGCAAGTCGGGCGAGCGCGATTTCCTGACGGGGCTGGGCGCGAAGGAAGTGATACCGCGGCCGGAGATCGACGCGAGGCCCAGGCCGCTCGAAAAGAGCCTGTGGGCTGCCGCGTTCGATTCCGTCGGAGGCGCGCAGCTCGCGTGGCTGACGCGCACGATGCATCAGCACGGCCTCATCGCGAGCTTCGGCAATGCAGGCGGCATAGAGCTCAACACCACCGTGCTGCCTTTCATACTGCGCGGCGTGCGGCTGATCGGCGTCGATTCCGCGCAGACGCCCATGCCGCTGCGGCAGCAGGTCTGGCAGCGTCTCGCGCAGGACCTGAAGCCTCGCCATCTCGCGGCGATCGCGAGCACCATCGGGCTTGACGAGCTGCCGCAACAATTCGAGGCCGTATTGAACGCGCAGCATCGGGGCAGGGCGGTCGTCAAAATGTAGCAGCCGGCGTCACAGTCTGGGAGGAGGCAGCAATGGGGGCATACAAGGATTTCTACACACGCTCCATCGAAGACCGCGAGGCGTTCTGGGCGGACGAGGCGAAGGCCATACACTGGCAGCGCCCGTGGCAGCGCGTTCTCGATTACAGCCGTCCTCCATTCGCCCGGTGGTTCGTCGGCGGAGTCACGAACCTCTGCTACAACGCGGTGGACCGGCACCTGGCGGCGCGCGCTTCGCAAAAGGCGCTGGTGTACGTCTCCAGCGAGACCGGCCAGCGGCGCGACTATACCTATCGGCAGCTGCATCGCGAGGTAAACCGCTGCGCGGCGATGATGCGCGCGCTCGGGGTCGGTCGCGGCGACCGCGTCCTCCTCTACATGCCGATGATCCCCGAAGCGGTGTTCGCCATGCTGGCATGCGCGCGCATCGGCGCGGTGCACTCCGTCGTGTTCGGCGGTTTCGCCGCTGCGAGCCTTGCGACGCGCATCGACGACGCCAGGCCCAGGCTCATGATCACCGCCGATGCCGGTATGCGCGGCGGCAAGGCCATACACTACAAGCACCTGGTGGACGAGGCTGTCGCGACGGCCGCTCATCCGCCGCGCTCGGTCGTCATCTACGATCGCGGTATCGACAAAGATCTCACGCGCATCGCAGGCCGCGATCTCGACTATGCGTCACTCGTGATGCAGCACGACGGCGCCGAGGTCCCGGTCGAGTGGCTCGAATCGAACGAGCCGTCCTACATTCTCTACACGTCCGGCACCACGGGCCACCCCAAGGGCGTGCAGCGCGACACCGGCGGCTACGCGGTGGCGCTGGTCGCCTCGATGCGCCACATCTATTGCGGGCTTCCGGGCGAGACGATGTTCACGACATCCGACATCGGCTGGGTCGTCGGCCATTCGTACATCGTGTACGGGCCGCTGCTGCAGGGAATGACGACGATACTCTACGAAGGGCTCCCGATACGCCCCGACGCCGGCATCTGGTGGAGGATCGTGCAGGACGAAAAGGTGTCGGTGATGTTCTCGTCGCCCACCGCGGCGCGCGTGCTGAAGAAGCAGGATCCCGCGTACCTGTCGAAGTATGATCTCGGATCGCTGAAGCATCTTTTCCTCGCGGGCGAGCCGCTCGATGAGCCGACGCACCGCTGGATCACCGACGCGCTGCGCAAACCGGTCATAGACCACTACTGGCAGACCGAGACGGGCTGGCCCATCCTTTCATCGGTTCCGGGGGTAGAGGCCACGCCGTCGAAATTCGGCAGCCCGAGCTTTCCGGTGTTCGGCTACGACCTGAAGCTGCTGCGCGAAGCGGACGGCCGGGATGTGGGGCCGAACGAGAAAGGCGTCGTGGTCATAGAGCCGCCGCTGCCGCCGGGCTGCATGACGACGGTATGGGGCGATGACGAGCGCTACGTGCGCACCTATTACAACAGCGTGCCGGGGCGCATGGTGTACTCGACGTTCGACTGGGGCATACGGGACGAGGAGGGCTATCACTACATCCTCGGCCGCACCGACGACGTGATCAACGTCGCCGGCCACCGGCTCGGCACGCGCGAGATCGAGGAGGCGGTGCAGGCGCATCCGAACGTCGCCGAAGTCGCGGTGGTCGGCGTCCAGGACCCGATCAAGGGTCAGGTGCCGCTCGCGTTTGCGGTGCTGAAGGATCCGAAGCGCGCGGCGACGGAGGCGCTCAGGGTCAGCGAAGAACGCGAGATCCTGGATGTGGTGGACAAGCTGATGGGACCGGTGGCGCGGCCGAAGGCCGTGCACTTCGTATCGCTGCTGCCCAAGACGCGTTCGGGAAAGCTGTTGCGGCGCTCGATACAGGCCGTCGCGGAAGGTCGCTCCGCCGGCGACCTCACGACGATCGAAGATCCAAGCGCGCTCGAGCAGATACAGGCGGCGCTGCGCGCGCCGCAGTGAGGAGTAAAGAGTGAGGAGTAAGGGGCAAGGAGCGACAGGGTGAGGGTGCTACTCGTGACACCTCACACCTCGCTCCTCACCGCGTAGCGCTAATGCAGCGTAGGCGAGGTCTGCGCGAGCACTTGTTGCAGCACGTGCGGCTCCACCGGCTTCACCAGGTAATGATCGAACAGCCCTTCCTGCGCCGGATCGTCGGGCGCGGCTTCCGCGCTGATGCACAGCAACGCCGCGTGAGCGGTCTCGGGCAACAGCCGCAGCGCGCGCACCAGCTCGCCGGGCGCGCCGCTGGCCGCGGTGCCGTCGATCACCACCGTATCCGGATGGAATTCCTGGGCCGCAGGCAGCGCAGCGGCGCGATCGTGGGCGATGCGCACATCGTGGCCCTGGAGCTGCAGCAGCATGCGGAGGCTCGCTGCGGTGTCGGGATCGCGATCGACGACCAGCACGCGGCGATGACCGTTCACGTTCTTCGCCGTGCTCTGCCGCGCCGTCTCGGCCGTCGCTGCATGCACCGGCAGCCGCACCGTGAAGCGTGTGCTTTCACCGTCGGTGCTCGCATCGATGGTCCCGCCTTGCGCCTCGATCAGCCGGCGCACCAGCGGCAGCGTGATGCTGCGGCTGCCGGGCGCTTCGTCGCCATGCTCGGGGAAAAACTCGAACAGCGCTGCGATATTGCCTTGCTCCAGCTGCAGTCCTTCCACCGTCACCTCCACGGACGCCGTGCCGTCGCTTTCCTCCGCCGACACTGTTATGCCGCTGCCCTGGGCCGCTGCGAAATCCAGCAGTCGCGCGAGCGCCTGGGTCACGCGTTGCGCGTCTGCGCGGACCTGCGCGCGTCCGCCGGGCAGCGAAAGATTGAGCGCGAGCCGGCGTGCTTCGAGGAGCGGGCGTGCCGCAGCGACGGCCCGGTGCACCAGCTCGCCGATCTCGGTGACCGACGGTGAAGAGGTCAGGGGTCGTGCGAGGAGCTGCGACGCGTCGGCGGTGTCGTCCAGCAGCCGAGCGAGATACTGCGCGTGCCGTACCACGATGTCGCTTGCTTCCTGCGCCTGAGGCTCGGTGCGCGAGGCGAGTCGCAGCACCTCCGCCGCATGGCGCAGCGGCGCAAGCGGCGTGCGTATCTCGGCAGAGAGCGCCGAGAGGAACGCATTGCGGCGCTGATCGGCGTCGCGTGCCGCGAGCTGCGCGTGGCGCAATTCCGTCACGTCTGCGAGCGCGCCTACGATGCCGTGCGCTCCGGCGCCGTCGTCGGCGCGCGGTGCGAGCGTGGCGAGCATCCAGCGGTCCTCCCCATCGGCGCCACGTACCCGCACGGACACGTGCGCCGGCTTGCCTTCGCGCAAAGCGTCGCTGCGGCACTTGCCGTACGCGCGGCGGTCATCGGGATGAATCCGTTCCGTCCAGCGTCCCGCTTCGTCGCCCGCGAGACCGAGCTCCTCGATCATCGCGCCGTTCACGAGATCCACCTGGTCGCCGCGCTCGGTCCACAACATCGCGGGTGCGTGCTCGGCCACCGCACGGAAGCGCGCGGCATCCCGCCGCAGTATCTCTTCGGCACGCTTGCGTTCGTGGATGTCGGCCACGCAACTGATGTAGCCGAGGTACGTGCCCGCGTCGTCGAAGCGCGGCGTCGCGACGTCCAGCATCCAGCGGTAGGCGCCGCTGCCGTCGCGCAGGCGATATTCGACATGAACCGGGCTGCGCTGGGCACGCGTTTCGCGCAGCGTCTGAGCCGTGTGCTCGCGATCGTCCGCGTGGACGAGCTGCAGCCAGCGCTGGCCGAGACCCTGCTCCAGCGAAAGGCCGCTGTGGCGATGCCACTGGCCGTTCCAGTACGTCGTGTCTCCGCCCGCGTCGGCGATGCGTATGAGCGCGGGGGTCTCTTCCACGGTGCGGCGCAACCTCGCTTCGCTGTCGCGCAGCGCGGCGTCGGCGCGCTTGTGATCAGTGACATCGCGCACGACGATCTGCACCGCGCGTTCCCCGCCCGCCGTCTCGTAGAGCGCCATCTCGATCTCGGCGTCGATGACGGCGCCGTCGAGCCGCACGAGCTTCGCCTCCAGCGGCGCTTCCACGGGCTTGCGGCGCAGGACGCGCTGTATGCGCTCCTGGAACGGCTTATGCGCGGGCTGCTGGATGAAGTCGAGGATGGATTTGCCGAGGAGCTGCTGCCCGTCGCGCGCAGCAAGAACGCGCGCGCATGCGGCATTCACCTGGACCAGCCTGTTGTCGAGATCGATGAACATCGGCTGCGGCGAGCTTTCGAAGATCGCGCGATAGCGCGCTTCCGACCCCTTGACGTCGCGCTCGGCCTGCTGTTGCGCAGTCCAGTCGGTATAGATCGCGCATACCGCGTACGCCTTGCCGGCGGCATCGCGCAGCGCGACCTTGGACGCAGCATAGTCGACCGAGCCGCTCTTCAACGGGATGCCCCCCCGGGAATCGACCACGCGCGGCGAGGCCAGCGCTTCGTCATCGTTCTCGTGCAGCCGGTCGGCGGCTTCCCACGCCAGCACTTCGTGGTCGAGCTTGCCTTTGAGCTGCCCCGGGGGCGCCTGCACGAAGGCATCGTACGCGGGATTCGCATAGAGATAACGGCCTTGCGTGTCCTTCACACACACCGGCGCGGGAAGATGCTCGAATATCGCGCGCAGCGTGCTTTCATTCTCGCGCGTGTGCGTGTCGGCCTGGTAGCGGTCGCTGATGTCCTCCGCGGCGAACGCGATGCGCGTCACGCGGCCGCCCGCGTCCTTGAGCGGCGAGCAACTCACCGCCCAGTGCACGTCGGTCTTGGGACTTGCCGGCGTGCGCACGGCGATCCACGTATTCCGGCTCGGCGCGCCGCTCTGGAGCACGCGCTCGAGCAGGGGCTCGGCTGCGGTCGCGACGTGGGGCAGCACCTTGCGCAGCGGCTTGCCGAGATGATCGCCGGATCGCATGCCGTTCATCTGAGCCATGCGCTCGTTCACGCGCAGAAAGCGCAACCGCGTGTCGAGCAGCGCGAGACCGACCGGAGCCGCCTGGTACACGGTCGCCAGTTCCTCGGCCTCCTGCCTCGCTTCTTCGACCCGTTCCACGGCGGCATTCTCGGCCTGCTTGCGTGCCGTGATGTCCGTTGCGAGCAGCAGCCACGCGTTCTCGTCGTCGTCGACGCGAAATACGGCGGTGTGAGCGAGCCAGTGCAGCGGCTCGCCGGCACGTGTCCATACGGTCATTTCAGCCGGCTCGTCGCTGCCGCCGCGGGTGTAGCGATCGCGCAATGCATCGCGCGCGGCTGCCTGCCGGTCGGCAGCAATGCGCTGGACCCGCGCCAGCCACGCCTGCACGTTCGGCACGTCTTTCGCCGTGTAGCCCGTCAGGCGCGTGAACGCTTGATTCACCGCTTCGACTTCACCGGACGGTTGCATCGCCAGCGCGGCGAGCGGCGACTGGTCCATCCACTGCCGCAGCACTTCGGAATTACGCGGCGCGGCAGGCGGCGGCCCGGAGTTGTCATATGCGGGACGACTCTCGTGCACCGTCTCCACGGTCTCGGCATCGATGATCGTGCCTTCTCCGGCACGGAACACCGGCGCCCGCTCCACCACGGTTTCCCGGACGATGTGGTGATCTTCCATGCGAGCGCGACGCTCACGCTGAACGAGACGGTAGCTGGAGCCGGCGAGTGCGAGTGCTACGATCGCGGTCAACAGCAGCGCGACAAGCAGATAGTACATTTCGCGTGAATTACCGGCGTGCGCCGCCGACGCGTCGTCTGCGGACTTCGCGCTGCCGGGCGTACGCGTGGTGGATTCGACGGGTGAGGGTGACGGCGTGTTGGCCGCAGGCGTGGCGGCGGGGGCGGTAACGCCCCCGCCTTGCGGATTCGGGTCGCTCGGTGTCTTGCGCTCGCGCTCGAAGCGCTCGAACGCGTCCCGCGTCTGCTCCAGCGCATGCTGCGTCTGCGCTTGCTGCCGGACGTCGAGGTACCAAAGCCCCAGGCCGACGGCGACCGCCAGCACCAGGAACACCACTGCCATTACCGGAGTTCTTTCGGAGAGTCGCATGGGTAGCCTCCGCCCTTTTTTACATGGGTGATCCGTTTTGTCCGCAACCATTGCGGAACCAAACGGGCGGGCCTTCCACGCGCCTGAGGTGGGACGGCAGCACATCGCCGGCTGGCGCCCGTTGTCGGGCGTTCGCCGTCCTCCGTGTTTCGCTGCTGCCTGCCGGGCGGGTCACACCGGCGCGAGCCGATGGATGCCATTGCTGGCGGAGAGAGCGGGATTCGAACCCGCGACACGCTTTTGACGTGTACACGCTTTCCAGGCGTGCGCCTTCGACCGCTCGGCCACCTCTCCGTGAAGGGCCGGATTCTACCATAGCAACACCTATGCCCGGCGAAGGGCTGGCAGGCGAGCAGGGTCAAGATCATGCCGGCGCCGTATCCGGCAATCCGGCCGAATATCAGCGCGGCTATTGCCGTTATGCCGAGGCACGCGCCCGCTTCCGCGCGAGGCACGCCGAGATGTCTTGCGATCGGGTATTCGAGCGTCGCGGTTGCCGCATCACCACGCGCGCTCGGGTAACGCGAAAGCAAGGATTTGCGCTGCCCCGGCGAGCTTCATTTCAGAACAGCGTGCGGCCGGTGGCCTCGAGGGCGATCCTGATTTTGAAATACGTTGCCGCAACCCACAGCACGAGCAGCACCAGCGGCGTCATCAGCCAGATATGCCGGTCGAGTATGAAGCGCGGCGTGATGAGTCGCGTCAGCTTGAACACGGGTGACGTGACCGCCTTGAACATCATGTAGACGAAATTGCGGTCTCGGCTTGCGCCTGCGAAAACGTACAGCACGCCCTGTCCGAGGAGCGACAAGCCGGCCACCTCGATGAGTGCCTTGATGATCGTGACGAGCGTGAATGACATGGTCGGCTCCTGCTACGGCGTATTCTAGCGAATGGCGCTCGCGCTTGCTTGCGCAACGCTGCGGTTGACCGGACAATCGACGCCACACACGGAGAGAGCCCGATGCACCTGGAATCGTGGCGGCGCTATCTCAGGGCGCGCGCTTACGAAATGCTGCGCAGGCATGACGCCGCGCTGGCGGAATATCGCGCGATCACCGCGCTCGAGCCGGACAACCCCCGCGCGCTCAATGCGATGGGCTACCGGCACGCCGTGCGCAAGGAGTGGCCCGATGCTGCGCGTTGCTTCACGGCGGCGCTTGCGAGCGCGCCACATGACGCCATAGCGTGGTTCAACCTCGGATACGCCGAGGAGTCGCGCGGCGAATACGAGGCCGCAGTTGCCGCGTTCGACAAGGCGGTCGAGCTCAAGCCCACGCTCGATCGGGCATGGTACGGCCTGGGCATGTGCCACGCCCGGCTGGCGCGGCATGCCGACGCGGTTCGTGCGCTCACCGAGGCGGCGACGCTGCAGCCGATGAACGGCATCGCGTGGTACGCGCTCGGCATGGCGCATCATGCCAACCGCGCACCGGAGAAAGTCGCCGAAGTCGTGAAACACCTCTTCCGCTTCGATCCGGTCATGACACGCCGCCTGATCCAGGACAGCGGCCGTGCCGATCTGGCGCACCTGGTCGACAGCCTGCGGGTCTGACGCAGTGAAAAAAAAGGCCTGCTGACGCAGGCCTTCGAGTAACGCTCCTCCTTCGTATTATGCAGCACGCGTGTCGATATCGCCCGCGAGATTCGGATAGCGGACGTGGTCGACCAGCTCCTGCACCGAGCTGTTCGGGGCGGGCGTGAGGTACGTTCCCACGATTATGCCGATGAAGCCCGCCGGTATGCCGAAGATGCCGGCAGAGATCGGGTTGATGCCGTACCAGAACGGCATGTTCACCCCGAAGAACGGATAGCGGGTGTACATGTAATACATGCACACGCCCAGACCAGCGAGCATGCCGATGATCGCCCCCGCCTTGTTCGCGCGCTTCCAGAATACGCCGCACACGAGGGCGGGGAAGAACGCGGAGGCGGCGAGCGAGAACGCCGCGCCGACGAGGAACAGGATATCGCCCGGCTTCAGCGAGGTGACATACGCTGCAATCAGCGCCACCACCAGCAACAGCCCCTTCGCGATGGACAGGCGGCGCGTGGTGGGAGCATTCGGGTCGATCATCTTGTAGTAGACGTCATGCGAGAGCGCATTCGCGATGGTCAGCAGCAGGCCGTCGGCGGTGGACAGCGCAGCAGCGAGACCGCCTGCGGCGACCAGACCGGAGATGACGTACGGCAGCCCGGCGATTTCCGGCGTCGCGAGCACCACGATGTCGCCGCCGATCATGATCTCGGCGCGCTGCACGATGCCGTCGCCGTTGATGTCCGCCAGCGAGATGAGCGTCGCATCGACGTGCTGCCATGCCGCCACCCACTTCGGAAGCTGCGCGAACGAAATGCCGACGAGGTTGTGGAACACTTCGTATTTCACGAGCACCGCGAGCGCCGGCGCCGTGAAGTACAGCAGGAAGATGAAGAACAGCGACCAGAACACCGATTGCCGCGCCTCCTTCACGCTCGGGGTCGTGTAATAGCGCATCAGGATGTGGGGCAGGGCGGCGGTGCCGACCATCAGGCAGAATACCAGCGCCAGGAAGTTGAGCCGCGCGGTGTCGCGCGTCTTCTCGTCCTTGCCCGGAAACGCCTCGGCATGCGGACGGTTAGGCGCGGCTCTGGCGGCGAGCCCCTTGTCCTTGTTCCATTGCCCCTTCGCCGAATCGAGGTCCTTGTAGACCGCCGCATCGGCTTCGGCTTTCTTTATCTGGTCCGCGGGCGCGTTTGCCGCCTTCAGATCGGCGAGCCGTTTTTCCGCAAGGGCTTTCCCTTCCGCGTAGGCGGCTTCGGGATTCTTCAGCGCCGCGTTCGCCGCGTCCGCCTTCTGCTTGAAGATGGAGCGGACTTCCTGCTCCCTGGGATCCGCGTCGAGCTGCTTCTCGCGCTCGGTGACCTTCTGCAGCTGGTAGCCGTACACGAGCTGCGGCACGGGAACGCCGGTCTGCTTGGCTGCGAGCCACACCGGCGGAATCATGTAGGCGATGATGAGAATGACGTATTGCGCCACCTGCGTCCACGTCACCGCCCGCATCCCGCCGAGGAACGAGCAGACGAGTATGCCCGCCAGGCCGACGAACACGCCGACGCCGAACTCCAGGCCGGTGAAGCGGCTGGTGATGATGCCCACGCCGTAGATCTGCGCGATCACGTAGGTGAAGGAGCAGATGATCGCGGCGATCACGCCGATGAGGCGCGGGATGTTGCCGCCGTAACGCGCACCGAGGAAATCCGGAATCGTGAACTGGCCGAACTTGCGCAGGTAGGGCGCAAGGAAAAGCGCGACGAGGCAATAGCCGCCGGTCCAGCCCATGATGAAGGCGAGGCCGTCATAGCCGGTGTGGTACAGCGTGCCGGCCATACCGATGAACGATGCTGCCGACATCCAGTCCGCGCCGGTCGCCATGCCGTTGAAGAAGGCGGGGACGCGCCGGCCCGCGACGTAGTACTCCGCGACGTCGGCCGTGCGGCTCATGATGCCGATGCCGGCGTACAGGCCGATGGTCGCGAACAGGAACAGGTAACCTATCCAGCGGTTCGGAACGCCCATCTGCTCGAGTATCGCGAGCACGATCAGAAAGACGATGAAGCCGCCGGTATAGAAGCTGTAGTACTTCTTGAGCGACTGGTTGAACGAAGCCTGCGTCTGGACGGCGGCCATTATTGTTCCTCCCCTTCCTGCACGCCATACTCGTTATCGAGCTTGTTCATGTAATGGGCGTAGTACCAGATGATCAGCACATAGATGATCAGCGAGCCTTGCGCGCCCATGTAGAAGGAGAACGGGAAGCCCAGTACGGTGAACGTGGAGAGCTCACGGGCAAAATAGCCGATGACGAAGGTGACCACGAACCAGATGGCAAGAAGGATCGCGGTGATCCGCAGGTTCCTGCGCCAGTACTCCTGATGTCTTTCAGTGAGCTGCATGTCCCCTCCTCAGGCGGAAATTATCAAATCTGGCCGGATTGCATCCGTGGCGCCGGGCTGAGGCTATAATAAGTTTAAAAACTTACTAAGTCCTTTCCGGTCACGCCGCTTGCGTACCGCATGTCGGTACACAACAGATGATGACCGCGATGCCCACGGCCCCACCGGGAGCGAGGAGGCAGGCAGGTGCGCATACTGGTCGCCGAAGACGATCCCGCGCTGCGGGCGGCGCTCGTTTTCAGCCTCAAGCAGGTGAACAGCTACGCCGTCGACGTCGTCGCCGACGGCGTGGCTGCGGACGTCTATCTGCAGGACGCCAACTTCGACCTCCTCGTGCTCGATCTCGGCCTGCCCAGGATCGACGGCTTTGAGGTGCTGCGCCGGCTGCGCGGGCGCGGCAGCAGCCTGCCGGTGCTGATCATGTCGGGACGCGACCAGCCGCAGGAGAAGGTGCGCGGCCTAGACATGGGCGCCGACGACTACATCGTCAAGCCCTTCAGTCTGCACGAATTCGAAGCGCGCGTGCGCGCATTGCTGCGGCGCGGGCTGTGCGGGTCGGCGACGCAGATTACGCGCGGCACTCTGTGCTTCGATACCGTCACGCGCGTGGCGATGGTGGAGGGCAAGCCGCTGAAGCTGTCCTCCCGCGAGACGGCGCTGCTCGAGGTGCTGGTGAAGCAGTTCGGGCGCGTCGTGGCCAAGGACAGGCTCATGGAGCATCTCTACAGCGCGGACGAGGCTCCGGGCGACAATGCCATCGAGGTGTTCGTGCACCGGCTGCGCAAGAAGCTCGCGGGCTCGCCGCTGACCGTCACGACCTTCTACGGCAACGGCTACCAGCTCGATTACCGCGACAGCGAAACTGCGGCCCGCACGCCGGCCTAAAGCTGGTAATCGAGAGCGAGCCGCGACTGCAGCTTCCTTGCCTGGCGGAATGCCTCCTTCAGCGTCAGCCGGTCAAGCTCGTTCATCTCGTACGGATTGATGCGGTTCGACATGGGGCGGCCCTCGCGCCGGCAGGCCTGCTGATGACGCAGGCGCGCGAGCTGAATGAAAAGAAACGATCGCGTCCACGCTTCGACTTCCGGCGCCGGTATGCCGAGCGTCGCAGCGGCGCCGCGCAGGCGTGCGAGCGTGTTCGTCTCCGGCACGCCGCGTTGGAGGGCATAGATGCGCGCGGCATCGACGAACGGGCTTGCGCCGTTCAGCTTGAGATCGACCGTGTTGCGCTGGTCTCCGTGGCCGTCCACCAGGAAATCCCTGAACAGGCCGACGGGCGGGCGCGTGCGCATGGCGTTGCCCGCCATCTGATGCAGAAAGCGCGGGCGCGCCGACACGTGCCGGTGCAGCCATTCACGCAGCTCGCGTGCGAGCACGTCGTCTCCATGAAGATGCCGGAAGTCGAAGAAGATCGCCGCGTCGAGCAGCGCCTCGGGCGTGCCGCTGTCTATCCACGCGCCGAAGCGGTGCTCCCACTCGGCGAGGCTCAGGCACCAGGCCGGGTTGCCCGCCATCACATTGCCCTTGCACGTCGCAAAGCCGGCGGCATCGAGCACCTGGTTCACACGCTGTGCGTGAGGCAGGAGCCGGGCGCGCGCCTCCTCGACCGCGCACCCCGGCGGCTCGACGAAGATGATGCCGTTGTCCTGATCGGTCGCGAACGTCTGCTCCTGCCGGCCTTCGCTGCCCAGCGCGAGCCAGCAATAGCGCAGCTCGGGCACGGCCGGGCCCAGGATGATTTCGACGATGCGCTGGGTGAGCACGTCGTTGAGCGAAGCGATGAACTGGGTGAGCTGCTCCGCCGCCATGCCCTGGTTGAGCATGTCGTCCGCCAGCCGGCGCACGTCGCGTCCGAAGCCCACCAGGCGGTCGAGGCTTTCGGTGCGGCTGATCGCCGACGACAGCTCGCGCATGCCGAGGCGCTGCAGGCTGAAGAGATCGTTCTCGGAGACGATCCCGCGCAGCACGCCGTGCTCGAGCACCAGCACGTGACGTATGCCGTGCCGAACCATCGCGAGCGCAGCATCCTGCGCCGTCGCGATCGACGGCAGCGTCACGAGATTCGTCGACATGAAGCGCGAAATGGGCCATTCCTGGTGAGCCTGCGGCAGGGCGACACGATCGAGCACGTCGTGGAGCGTGAACACGCCGAGCGGCCTGCGGGCTTCGTCCACGACGATCATCGCGCCTATGCGCTCGCGGTGCATCACCGCAAGCACGGCGCTGACCGGCGTGCCCGGCGCGCACGTCACCGGCCACCGGCGCAGCACGCCCGAGAGCGGCTGGTGCAAAGACGTGAGTCCGGGTGTCTCGCGGTCGTGTCGCGCGCGCAGCACGTGCCGGAAGCGGTCGAGCAGCTCGGCGGTGCGGCGGGTGCAGAAATCCTTGAAGGGCCGGCTGTGCTCCAGCAACTGGCGGAACGCTTCCGCCGGAAGCACATAGCATTCGGTGTCCTCGGCCGCCGTGTAGCTGCTGCTGACGGCGGATCCGGAAATGAGGGCGCCCACGGGAAAGCAATCGCCGGCTTCGAGATCCCATCCGAGCTCCTCGGCTTCGAAGCTTCCGGGCAGCGGTGCCGCTTCCACCAGGCCGCGGCGCACGATGTAGAAATGCCTGGCCATCGTGCCGTCCGGCACCACGATCGCCTGGCCGCGTGTATAGCGCTCGAGCGTGACTGCGCGCTCCACGGCCTCGAGGTCGTCGGGGCTCATGGCGTCGAAAGGCGCGTGACGGCGCAGCTCGGCGAGGATCGCGGCGGCTTCTTGCATGGCGGTCAGTAGCGCACGCGCGCGTAGTAGGTGCGTTGCGCGGCCTCGTGCGCGTCTTTCAACGTCACGATGCCGCGCTCGGCGAGCTGCGGGATCATCCGCAGGAAGATTTCGGCGGTGACCATGGCATCTCCCAGGGCCGTATGCCGGCCTATGATACTCACGCCGTGGCGTTCTGCGATGGCTTCGAGCTTGTGGGATTCCAGCGCAGGATGGAGCACGGCCGAGAGCAGCAGCGTGTCGAGCACCGGTTGCGTGAAGCGCACGCCGCTCTTCTGCTCCTTGAGCTGCAGAAAGCGCATGTCGAAAGCGGCGTTGTGCGCAACGAGGACCGTATCTGTGCAATAGCGGTGAAAGGCCGGCAGCACGGCATCTATCGTCGGCTGGCCCTTCAGCATGTCGGCGTCTATGCCGGTGATCCGCGCCGAACCCGGTGAAAGCGGGCGGCACGGGTCGATCAGCTGCTCGAAGGCCTCGTGCGCCAGCATGCGCCCGTTGAGGATGCGCACGCCGCCTATGGCAATGATTTCATCGCCCCGCGACGGCTCGAGGCCGGTGGTCTCGGTATCGAACACGGTATAGGCAAGATCTGCGAGCCTGCGATTATCGAGCGCGGCAGTCTGCCCCGACTGGTGGAAGAGATCGAAATCGTAGAACTCGGGCCGGCTTTCGTATACGCGCTCCACGACAGGCGCGCGCGCCATCGGCTCGCCGAGGGGAAGCAGCACGCGAAAATAAATCTCGCCTGCCGCAGGGTCCGCCTGCTGCCAGGCCTCGCCGCCATGACGCTCCATGACCTGTTTGATCGTGCGGCGCGCGAGCTCGCCGTGCTGCGCGATAGCGCTGGTCTCCCACCCGGCCGACGAGGCCTCGACGCCGGCGATGCCCCGCGCGCCGACGTCGATGTGCACATGTTGTCCGGAGACGCTCGTGCGGAGGAACACGCTGCGCGCGCCGTGTCCGTCGCGCAGCTGCTGCGCCAGCCAGGCGAGCGCATGCAGCATCGCGTAGCTGTCCGCGCGTATCCACGCATCCGTCGCGCCGGCGTCGGTTTGAACCTCGACGGCGAGGCTTTGCCCGATGTGGGCCGCGGCATGGGCGACCAGATCGCCGCACGAAATGTCTTCCAGCGGCCACTGCGCGCGCATCTCGTCCGCGTGCGCGCGCGCCCCCTGCTCCAGGCGCCGGGCGAGAGCATCGGCTTCCTCGCGTATGACGCGCAGAAACCGCCCGCGTTGCGCGGCATCGAGGTCGGCGGCCTCGTGCATGGCTTCCGCGGCGGCGCGCACGTTGCCGAGGGCGGCGCGCCCCGTCTCCGCGAGCGACTGCAGCAGCTCCTCACCGCGCTCGGCGAAGGCCAGCTCGCTGCCTGCCTCGGTGAAAGTCAGGATGTAGCCTTCGGGCGCCGCGCTGTTGCCCCGTATCGGCGCCATCTGCGCGCGCAGCAGGTCGCCGGCAGGGGTCGACGTCACGAAGTGCACCACCGGCCGCGCGACGCCGCGCCGCAGCTGCTCCTGGACACGTCCGAGACTGTGCGCGATGAGCGTGCGGTCGATGAGCGCGAACACCGAGCGTCCGAGTCCCAGCAGCGTCCTGTCGAGCGCGGTGCCGCGCTGCGCGAAGATCTCGCGCGCCGTGCTGTTGTACAGCAGCATCGCGCCTTCCGCGTTGCAGACGATGACGCCGTGCGTGAGCTCGCTCATGAGCGCGGCAAGCCGGTTCTTCTCCTGCTCGACGTCGCGGCGCGCGGCCTCCATGCCGCTGCGCGCCTCGCGCAGCGCCGACTCGTAGCGGGTTGCAAGGAGGTTGATCGCGGATGCGAGCTCGCGCATCTCGGGGCTCGCCTGTGCCGTCACCCGGTGACCGGGATTCGCCGTCGCGATGAGCCGCGCAGCCTGCGCAAGCTGCTGAGGCGCGACCACGTACGCCCTGAACAGCGGTGCAAGCGCGAGCGCGAGGCCGAGCGCGAGCATGATCACCAGCAGCAGGAGCGTGTCGCCGTACGCGGCAGCCAGCGGCACGAGCGCTTCACGGCGCGCCGCATCGAGCGTATTCCAGACGACGATGGTGTAACCGGCGATCACCGCGAGCACCAGAACGACCGCCGCCGCGACAGCCGCCAGGAACCTGGGCCAGGTCCTCATCCGCTTCGATCCAGGAGGCTCTTCACCTGCGCCACCAGGTCATGAACGGAGAACGGCTTGGTGACGTAGGCAGTCGCGCCGAGCGCCAGGCCCTTGGAGATTTCGCTGTCGCGGCCTTTCGCCGTCAGCATGATGATGGGCAACGAGCGGCAGGCGGGCAGGGCGCGCAGACGCTGACACACTTCGAAGCCGGACAGGCGCGGCAGCATCACGTCGAGCAGCAACAAGTCCGGCGGGTCCTCGGCCGCGCGCCTGAGCGCATCTTCGCCGTTGTCGACGACCTCCACGGCATAGCCCGCGCGCTCCATGAGAAATTCGAGCGACAGCACGATATTCGGCTCGTCGTCGGCAATGAGTATGCGCGGCTTAGGCATGGCTCGCGTGCTCGTCCCGTCCTGCAGCGGTGCTCTTGTGCGCGATACCGGCGCCTCGCGGCAGCGTGAAGCAGAACGTCGAGCCGACGCCCGGCGTGCTCTCCACCCACAGGCGGCCGCCGAAGTGATCGATGATCTGCCGGCAGATCGCGAGGCCGAGGCCGCTGCCGCTGCGCGGGCGGCTCACCGTGTCGCCGACCTGGCGGAATTTCTCGAACAGCACGTCCTGGTCGGCCGGCGCTATCCCTATGCCGTTGTCGCGCACGTCGATCTGCAGCCATTCCGGGGCGACGTCCAGCTTCACCTCGACCTTGCCGTCGGGCCGGTCGCAATACTTGGCCGCGTTGGACAGCAGGTTGAGCATCACCTGCATCAGCCGGTCGCGGTCGGCGACGACGATGGTCGGTATGTGGGGAAGCTCGAGACGCAGCTCCACCCCTCGCTCGTTGTACAGCTGGTGCACGGTGGTCGCCGAATCCTCGATCACCTCGCGCAGGTCTATCGCCTCGGCGCGCCATTCGGCATGGCCGGACTCGATTTTCGCGAGATCGAGCACCTGGTTGATGAGACGCGTGAGCCGCTCGGATTCCTTGATGATGACCTGCAGGAATTTCTGCCGCTGCGGCGGATCGAGATCGGCATGCGCGTTCAGGATCTCGGAGAACGCGCGTATCGACGTCAGCGGCGTGCGCAGCTCGTGCGTCACCATCGAAATGAAATCGTCCTTCATGCGGTCGAGCTCCTGCAGGCGCTGGTTGGCGCGCCGCAGCTCGTCGGTGGCGGACTGCAGCTCGACCGATTTCTGCTCGAGCTGGCGGCTGTACGCCAGCGCCTGGGAGGCTTCGTCGATGACGTGCAGCACCTCGTCGAGCGAGAGCGGCTCCTCGTCCACGGCGGATGACATCATGACGCGCGCGGACGCGCTGCCGATCGCGCCGGCGAGCAGGGACTCGACGTGGTGCACCAGTCCGGCATCGGCCTTCAGCTGATCCGGCGACGCGACCCTGTGCCTGCGCGCGTACGCGAGGAGAGCTTCACGCGCCCGCTCCGGGCCGATGAACCGACCGAGCAGGGCGAGCAGATCGTCGACCGTCGCGCTGCCGCGCCACAGGCGTGCGCGCGCGGCGGGCAACGCCGTCTTCAGGGCGTCGACGAAGATGGCGGCCTGGCTGTGCTCGACGCCCGTCGGCCTGCGCGCGAGCGAAATGGCGACGTAGCAGCCGACGTTCGCGAGCATGCTCCAGAAGAGGCAATGCGTGATGTCGTCGAAGTCGGTGAGGCCGAAGAGCTGCTCCGGGCGCAGCAGCTCGGTGCCGAAGTATCCCTGCGACAGGAAGGTGATCGGCAGCCACCCCGACTTGGCGAACGAGGGAAGGAGCAGCGTGTACACCCACACGAGAAAGCCGGCCGCGAGGCCGCAGATCGCGCCCAGCCGCGTGCCGCCTTTCCAGTAAATGCCGCCGATGATCGCCGGCGCGAATTGCGCGACCGCGGAGAACGAGATGAGTCCGATGGACACCAGCGCGTACGCTTCGCCGGCGAGATAGAAGTAGAGATAGCCGAGCACCAGGATCACGACGATCGCGCCGCGCCGTATGCCGAGCAGCAGGCCCGACAGGTCGCGCCGCTCGGTGAGCCGGAGCCAGCGCTGGCGCAGCAGCACCGGCATGACGAGATCGTTGCACGCCATGGTCGAGAGCGCGATGGTCTCGACGATCACCATGCCGGTGGCGGCGGAAAGCCCGCCGATGAACGCGAGCAGGATCAGCCACGGCTGCTGCACCGACATCGGCAGCGTGAGCACGAAAGTGTCCGCGTCCACGCCGCCCTGCGGGAAATGCATGAGGCCGCCGAGAGCGATCGGCATGACGAACACGTTGATCACCAGCAGGTACAGCGGGAACAGCCAGACTGCCTTGCGCAGGTGGCGCTCGTCCACGTTCTCCACCACGGTGACCTGGAACTGGCGCGGCAGGAACATGATCGCGAGCATGGACAGGAAGGTGAGCGAAGCCCAGGTCGAGTAGCGCCCGGAATCTCCGCCTTCGTGCAGCAGTGTCCCGAGCTGCGGATAGTCCTCGGCCCGGGCGAAGATGTCGGCGAAACCGTCGTACATGCCGTAGGTGACGTACACGCCGACGGCAATGAACGCAACGAGCTTCACCAGCGATTCGAACGCGACGGCGGCGACGAGCCCTTCGTGGCGCTCGGTCGCATCGAGATGTCGCGTGCCGAACAGGATGGTGAACGCGGCGAGCAGCATCGCGATGTAGAAGGTGTTGTCGCCGATGAAGAGCGGCGCGCCCTGCTTGTCCGGCATGATGACTTCCGGGTAGCGCAGGATGATGGAGAAGCTCGCCGATATGGCCTTCAGCTGGAGAGCGATGTACGGCACGACGCCGACGATGGCGATCACCGTGACCAGCCCGCCGAGGAGCTGGCTCTTGCCGTAGCGCGACGCGACGAAGTCCGCGATAGAGGTGAGGCGGTTCGCCTTGCTGATGCGGATGATCTTCGCCATCACGTACCACCACAGCGCGGCCATCAGCGTGGGGCCGAGATAGATCGGCAGGAAGCCGGTGCCGGTCGAGGCGGCGCGCCCCACGCTGCCATAGAACGTCCACGAGGTGCAGTACACCGCGAGGGACAGCGCGTAGATGTACGGATTGGCGATGATGCTGCGGCCCGCATCCGCGCGCTTGTCGCCATAGCGCGCAATCGCGAACAGCAGGCCGACGTAGCCGAACGAGGCGAGAACGATGAACGGCGCGATCAGCATGTGAGCGGCGTTCCCCTCAGGGCGCTAGTCGGGGCCGCGCTCGACGACCAGCATCATCAGGACGATGAGCAGGCCCCACACGAAAAACAGGTAGGCATAGAGCACCGGGAAGCCGGCGAGCAGCGTATCGCCGGCGGCGAGGTCGAGGAGGGGATAATTGAGCAGCAGGCCGCCGAGCAGAAACAACGCGACCAGCCGCTGCCCCTTGACGCTGTTTCCCAATATCGTCTCCCCCGGAAGGCGGCGGCGCCATCTATGCCACCGCCGTTTCCGTCAACCGGCGTGCTGCTTGAGCTGATCCAGGATCGCCGGATTTTCCAGCGTGGACACGTCCTGCGTGATCTGCTCGCCCTTGGCGAGCGAACGCAGCAGGCGGCGCATGATCTTGCCCGAGCGCGTCTTCGGCAGGTTGTCGCCGAAGCGGATGTCGCGCGGTTTCGCGATCGGGCCGATCTCCTTGCCGACCCATTCCTGCAGCTCTTTCACGATGGCGGCGGCCTCGCCGTCGTGCGGGCGTGCCTGCTTCAGCACGACGAACGCGACGATGGCCTCGCCGGTGAGATCGTCGGGTCGGCTCACCACTGCGGCCTCGGCGACTTTCGGATTTGCGACGAGCGCCGACTCGATCTCCATGGTGCCGAGCCGGTGTCCCGACACGTTCAGCACGTCGTCGATGCGGCCCATGATGCGGATGTAGCCGTCTTCGTCGTACGTCGCGCCGTCGCCGGCGAGGTAATAGCGTCCCTGGAAATCGTGCGGGTAGTAGGTCTTGCGGAAGCGGTCGGGGTCGCCCCAGATCGTGCGCAGCATCGACGGCCACGGCTTCTTGATGACGAGGATGCCGCCCTTGCCGCGGCCCACCGATTGCCCGGTCTCGTCGACGATGTCGGCGATGATGCCGGGCAGCGGAAACGTTGCGGAGCCGGGCTTGGTCGCGGTCACGCCGGGAAGCGGCGTGATCATGTGGCCGCCGGTCTCGGTCTGCCACCACGTGTCCACGATGGGGCAGCGTCCGCCGCCCACCGTCTGGTGATACCACATCCATGCTTCGGGATTGATCGGCTCGCCGACGGTGCCGAGGATGCGCAGCGATTTCAGGTCGTACTTCTTCGGCAGCTCGCCGCCGGCCTTGATGAGCGAACGGATCGCGGTCGGCGCCGTGTAGAACACCGTCACCTTGTGATCCTGGATCATGCGCCAGAAGCGGCCGGCGTCGGGATAGACGGGCACGCCTTCGAACATGATCTCCGTGGCGCCGCAGCAGAGCGGGCCATAGCACACGTAGGAGTGCCCGGTGACCCAGCCCACGTCCGCGGTGCACCAGAACACATCGCTCGGCTTGTAGTCGAAGACCCACTTCATGGTGAGCTGGTTCCACAGCAGGTAGCCGCCGGTCGAGTGCTGTATGCCTTTCGGCTTGCCGGTCGAGCCCGAGGTGTAGAGGATGAAAAGCGGATGCTCGGCGCTCACCCATTCCGGCTCGCATTGCTCCGCCTGTTTTTCCACGAGGTCGTGCAGCCACACGTCGCGCTGCGCGTCCCAGTCGACCTTGCCGCCGGTGCGGCGATATACGACGACTTTCTTCAGCGTGTCGCAGCCGCCGAGCGCGAGCGCTTCGTCAACCGCCGCCTTGAGCGGTATCGCCTTGCCGCCGCGCATCTGCTCGTCGGCCGTGATCGCGGCGACGGCGCCGGCGTCGATGATGCGCTCGTGCAGGCTCTTCGCGGAGAAGCCGCCGAACACCACCGAGTGGATCGCGCCGATGCGCGCGCAGGCCTGCATGGCGACGACGACTTCGATCGACATCGGCATGTAGATGATGACCCGGTCGCTTTTCCTGATGCCCAGCGACCGGAGCCCGTTCGCCGCCTTGCAGACGCGGCGATGGAGCTCCTTGTACGTGATGGTCGTGACCTTCCCGTCGTCCGCCTCGAAAATGATGGCGATCTTGTCCGGCTGCGTCTTGAGATGGCGGTCCAGGCTGTTGTACGACGCGTTGAGCGTGCCGTCCTCGAACCATTTGTAGAACGGCGCATCGGACGCGTTCAGCACGCGCGTGAACGGCTTGTGCCAGGTGAGCTCCTCGCGGGCGAGGCGCTCCCAGAAGCCCTCGAAGTCGCGTTCCGCCTCGGCGCACAGTGCGTCATACGCGGCCTGCCCCGGAATGTTCGCCTGCTTGACGAATTCCGGGCTCGGGGGAAACAGGCGGTTTTCCTGCAGTACGGACTCGATGGTCGACATTGCTCCTCCAGCTTCTGAAGTTGTGGCCGCCGCGGCTGTTGCGCCGCGCGACGGCGGTATGTATGAAATCGGCCGATTATGGAAGCATTAAACGTTGCGCTTGTAAAGTCATAAGCGGCGGATTCTTCTGGCATTAGGGGAGGGGCGCGTGGCATACTCGCAGCTCGACGGCGGGCCTCCCCGCATTGCAGGATAACCTATCTGGTCAGGTCCGGAAGGAAGCAGCCAAAGTTGTCTTACGCAAGTGCCGGGGGCAAGGCTCGCCACCCTATTCACAGCGATTGGAGCATGAGCGGATGAAGATTTTCCTGACCGCCGCACTGGCGGCTTGTGCAGCGCTCGGCAGCGGCGCCGCAGTGGCGATCGACGGCGTGGCAGTGGAGCTTGGCCGCGGCGACGGCACCGACATGGGGCGTATCGCAATCCAGTCGGACTGGCAGAAGCAATGGTTCCGCGGCAGCAACTGGCACGTCGGCGGGTACTGGGACCTCGGCGTTGGACAGTGGCATCGCGGCGGTGTGCGGCCCGGGCAGAACGAGAACATCACGGAAGTCGGACTCACGCCGGTGTTCCGTCTTCAGCAGAACGACAGGCGCGGCCTGTACGCCGAGGCGGCCATCGGCTTCCATGCCCTGTCGCGCACGTCACTGGGCGACAAGCGCTTCAGCACGTCGTTCCAGTTCGGCGACCACCTCGGCGTCGGCTACCGGTTTGGCGCCAGGGGCGCTTACGACGTGTCGTACCGCTATCAGCATCTCTCGAACGGCGGCATCAAGGACCCGAACAGCGGCATCAATTTCAGCCAGGTCCGGCTGCAGTATCACTTCTGAAGACAGCGCCGTGAGCGCGGTTAAAATACGGGCTCACTCCCGGATGAAGTCGGCCACACCGTGACTCAGGTACTTGCCCGCAAGTGGCGGCCCCGCACTTTCGAGCAGCTCGTGGGGCAGGAGCATGTCGTGCTCGCGCTGTCGAACGCGCTGCGCGACAAGCGTCTGCATCACGCCTACCTGTTCACCGGCACGCGCGGCGTGGGTAAGACGACTATCGCGCGGATCATCGCCAAGGCGCTGAACTGCGAGACCGGCGTCACCGCCGAGCCGTGCGGCGTATGCAAGGCGTGCCAGGAAATCGACAGCGGCCGCTTCATCGATCTGATCGAGCTCGACGCGGCGTCGAACACGCAGGTGGACAGCATGCGCGAGCTGCTGGAGAACGCGCTCTACGCGCCGACCAGCGGCCGCTACAAGGTTTACATCATCGACGAAGTGCACATGCTCTCGCGCAGCGCCTTCAACGCGATGCTGAAGACGCTCGAAGAGCCGCCCGAGCACGTGAAGTTCGTGCTGGCGACTACCGATCCGCAGAAAATTCCCGTCACCGTGCTGTCGCGCTGCCTGCAGTTCAATCTGAAGCAGATCCCCCAGCAGCAGATCGTCGCGCGGCTGAAGGCCGTGCTCGATGCCGAGAACCTGCCGTGCGAAGCGCCGGCGCTCACGCTGATCGCGCGAGCTGCGCAGGGCAGCCTCCGCGACGCCTTGTCGCTGCTCGACCAGGCAATTGCGCATGGCGCCGGCAAGGTGGAGGAAGCCTCCACGCGCGCGATGCTGGGTGCGGTGGACCAGTCGTACCTGTATCGCATACTGAAGGCGGTCGCGGCGGGGGACGGCGCGGCGCTGATCGCGGAAGCGAACCGGATGGCCGAGCGCAGCCTGTCGTTCGAGATGGCGTTGCAGGATCTCGGCGTGATACTTCACCGTCTGGCGCTGATACAGCGTGTGCCGGATGCAGTGCCTGCCGACGATCCGGAGCGCGCGGCGCTCGATGCGCTTGCGCCGCTGTTCGATGCGGAAGACCTGCAGCTCTATTACCAGATCGCGGTGCAGGGGCGTAACGACATCGGCTGGGCGCCGGACGAGTACGCGGGTTTCACCATGACGCTGTTGCGCATGCTGGCATTTGCGCCCGACCGCGGCGGCGAGCGCGCCCCGGCCGCCGTGCCGCCGGCCGCCCGCCCGCGCAGGGACAGTGTTGCGCCGCCCGCCGCACCCGCGCCTCCGGACGCTTCGGCCGCAAAGCCTGCGGCCGCCGAAGGTGCCGCCGGTACAGCGGACGCAGCCCAGTGGGCCTCCATCATCGACGAAATCGGCGTGAGCGGCATGGCGAAGGAGCTCGCCCGGCACTGCGAGCTGGCCAGCCACGCGAACGACTGCATGCAGCTCACGGTACCGAAGCTGCACGAGTCTCTACTGCACCGCTCGCAGCAGGCGCAGGAGCGGCTCAAGGACGCCCTGCGCAAGCGCTACGGCGCCGATCTCAGGATCAACATCGTGGTCGGCGACGCGAGCGGCAATTCGCCGAAGGACGTCGCCGACCGCGAAAAGCAGCGCCGGCATGCCAAGGCGGTCGCGGACATCGAAGACGATCCTTTCGTGCGCGAGCTGGTCGAAGACTTCGATGCGCGCGTGAACGAGTCGTCCATCAAACCCATTCAGTGAGAACGCCATCATGATGAAGAACCAGCTCGCCGGCCTGATGAAGCAGGCGCAGCAGATGCAGGACAACATGAAGAAGATGCAGGAGCAGCTCGCGAGCGTCGAAGTCGAAGGGCAGGCGGGCGCCGGCATGGTGAAAGTCGTGATGACCTGCCGCCACGACGTGAAGCGCGTGTCCATCGATCCGAGTGTGCTGTCCGACGACAAGGACATGCTCGAAGACCTGATCGCCGCGGCCGTGAACGACGCGGTGCGGCGGGTGGAGTCGACGGTGCAGGAAAAGATGGCGGGCGTCACCGCTGGCATGCCGCTGCCGCCGGGTTTCAAGCTGCCGTTTTAGAGTGAGGAGAGAGGCGGGAGGCGAGAGACGTAACATCGATCGCGTTGCACGCCCGGCGGTTTACGCCTCCCGCCTCACACCTCCCGCCTCCCGATGAAAAATCCTTCCTCCCTCGACGAGCTGATTGCCGCGCTGCGCTGCCTGCCGGGCGTCGGGCCGAAGTCCGCGCAACGCATGGCGTACCACCTGCTGCAGCGCGACCCCGCAGGCGCGCGCAGGCTCGCCGGTGCGCTGGGGCTCGCGCTCGAGCGCATACGCCACTGCGAGAAGTGCAACAGCTTCGCCGAAGAGCCGGTCTGCGGCCTGTGCCGCTCGCCGCGGCGCGACGCTTCGCAGTTGTGCGTGGTGGAAACGCCGGCCGACGTGATGATGATGGAGCAGACGCAAAGTTACGGCGGCATGTACTTCGTGCTCATGGGCGCGCTGTCGCCGCTCGACGGCGTCGGGCCGCGCGAGATCGGGCTCGACCGCCTCGTGAAGCGCGCCGGCGACGGCGCCGTGAAGGAAGTGATATTGGCGACGAACTTCACCGTCGAGGGCGAGGCTACCGCCCATTACATCGGCGAGCTGATGCGCGCCCAGGGCCTGAAGGTGAGCCGTATCGCGCGCGGCCTTCCGGTGGGCGGCGAGCTCGAGCACGTGGACAGCGGCACGCTCGCGCAGGCACTGCTCGAGCGGCGCGAAGTATGAGCGCGCGACGCCCTTCGCGCGGGCCCCGGCCCGGCAGACCGAAAGCCGCTGCTCCGCGAGCAGAAGGCGGGGCAGCCGCGAGAGGCGCGCGGCAACAAGGTACCTCAGCCGCCAGGGGCATGCGGCAACAACAAGGCGCGTCAGCCGCGAAAGATGCGCGGCAACAGGGCCGGCGGCAACAGCGCGGCGGGGCAGCGCGCGACGATGGCGTGTCGCAAAAACTGCAGAAAGTGCTCGCGCAGTCCGGGCTCGGCTCGCGCCGCGCGATGGAGACCTGGATCGCCGAGGGCAAGGTGACGGTGAACGGCGCGGTTGCGACGATAGGCACGCGCGTCGCCGGTCGCGACGTGATCAGGATCGGGGCCAAGGTCGTGCACTGGTCGGCGCGCGAGCGGCTGCCCCGCGTGCTGCTCTACCACAAGCCCGAAGGCGAGATCGTCTCCCGCGACGATCCCGAAGGACGCGCAAGCGTGTTCGACAAGCTGCCGCCGCTGCGCGACGGCAAGTGGCTTGCCATCGGCCGTCTAGACTTCAACACCTCGGGCCTGCTGATCTTCACCAGCTCGGGCGACCTCGCCAACCGCATGATGCATCCGCGCTTCGAGATCGAGCGCGAGTATGCCGTGCGCATCATCGGTCAGCTCACCGGCGAGCAGGCGAAGAAGCTGGTGACCGGCATCAAGCTCTCCGATGGCGTCGCGCGCTGCGAGTCCGTGGACGACGAAGGCGGCGAAGGATCCAATCACTGGTATCGCATCGTGCTGCGCGAGGGGCGCAACCGCGTGGTGCGGCGCCTGTTCGAAGCGCTCGGCCTTACCGTGAGCCGCCTGATGCGCGTGCGCTTCGGTTTCGTCGCGCTGCCGCCGCGCCTGAAGCGCGGCCAGCTCGTCGAGATGCCGACCGCCGAGGTGAAGCAGCTGCTGTCCTGGCTGGAGTCGACTGCACCAGCCCCTCAACCAGCGCCTCACGGCTGATCAGGAACACGCAGTCGTCGCCTGCGCTGGTTTCCGCCCAGATCAGCGGCAGGCGCGGAAATGCGCGCTCCATGCGCCGGCGCGCGTGCCCGACTTCAACCACCAGCCATCCGCCGTCTTCGAGGTGATCGGGCGCTTCGTGGACAATGCGCCGCACGAGCTCGAGGCCGTCGCGCCCGCCGGCGAGGGCGATGCGCGGCTCGCGGCGGTATTCCACCGGCAGCGCGCGCATTGCCGGCTCGGTCACATACGGCGGATTGGACACGATGAGATCGTAGCGGCGACCCGGCAGTGCTTCGTACAGGTCCGAACGCACGAGAGCAAGACGCTCGCCGAGCTTGTACTCCTTGACGTTGCGCCGCGCGACGGCCAGGGCATCGGGCGATACATCGGCTGCATCGACGCTCACGTGCGGGAAGCTGTGCGCGAGCAGGATCGCGAGGCAGCCCGAACCGGTGCACAGATCGAGGGCCGTGCGCACCCGGCGCGGCTGCGTTATCCACGGCGCGAGATCGGTCACCAGAAGCTCCGCAATATAAGAGCGCGGTACGATGACGCGCTCGTCCACGTAGAAGCGGAATTCTCCCAGCCATGCTTCGTGCGTAAGATACGCGGCGGGCTTGCGTTCGCGTATCCGGCGCAGCACGAGCGCGGCAACTTTTTCTGCCGCCGCCGGCGGCACTTCGATCTCCCAATCCGAAGTATCGAGCGGCAGGCCGAGCGCATGCAGTGCGAGATACGCCGCCTCGTCGCGTGCGTTCGTGGTTCCGTGGCCGAACGACACGCCCGCTTCGCGCAGCGCGCGTACTGCCGAGTGTATGACCTCGCGCAGCCGTCGATTCTTCGGACTGGCTCGATTCACGAACGGTTCTGCCGACGCCTCAGCCGAGCGCGTCGAGGTTGAGCTTGATGCTCGAGAGATCGTCGGGAGCGACGGGTGTCTGGGACGACGCCGTTTCGTGATTTTCCGCGGTGGGTGCGCCGGGCGACTTGCCTGCATTGCTGACGAGCCAGTGCAGGTTGGTGGGCGAGTCGGAATTCGCCATCGCTTCTTCGATGGTGATGCGGCCGCTCATGTAGAGCTGGAACAGCGCCTGCTCGAAGGTCTGCGAGCCGGGCGAGAGGCTTTGCTCCATCGCATCCTTGATCTGGCTGATGCTGCCTTCCTTGATCAGCTCCTGCAGGTGCTTGGTATTGAGCAGGATCTCGACCGCCGGCACGCGCTTGCCGTCGGCCGTGCGCACGAGACGCTGCGAGATGATGCAGCGGAGCGCGATCGACAGGTCTGCGAGCAGGCTCTCGCGCGCCTCGCGCGGAAAGAAGTTGATGATGCGGTTGAGCGCGTTGTAGCTGTTGTTCGCGTGCAGCGTGGACATGCACAGGTGGCCGGTCTGCGCGAAGAGCAGGGCGCTTTCCAGCGTCGGCTTGTCGCGGATCTCGCCGATCATCAGCAGGTCGGGCGCCTCGCGCATGGCGCTGATCAGCGCGTTCTGGTAGCTGTGCGTATCGACGCGCACCTCGCGCTGGTTGACGATCGATTTCTTGTGCTTGAAAGAGAACTCGACGGGATCTTCGATCGTGAGTATGTGCCCGGTGCGCTGGGTATTGCGGAAGTCGATCATGGAGGCCATGGTGGTCGACTTGCCCGAGCCCGTGGACCCGACCACGAGGATCAGGCCCAGCTTTTCCATGATGACCTCCTTGAGCAACGGCGGCAGGCCGAGGCTCTCGAAGGCCGGGACTTCCGGCTTCACGAAGCGGATCACCATGGCGACGGTGTTCCGCTGGCGGAAGATGTTGATCCGGAAATTGCCCATGTCCGCGCCGCCGCTTTGCGCGAAATTCATCTCGTGGCCGGTCTCGAACTCCCTGATCTGCGCCTCGTTCATCAGCTCGTAGCAGATGTGCTTCACCTGCTCGGCCTCCAGCACCTGGCTGTTGATCGGCATCACCACGCCGTTGATCTTGATCTGTATCGGCGCGCCCGCCGTGAAGAACAGGTCCGAGGCCTGCTTGTCGGCCATCAGCTTGAACAGCGGGGTGACGAACATGGGCGTCTATTTCTTCCAGAGAGATTTGAGGCCGCCGAACAGGCCCGTGCGGGACTGAGGCTCGGGCGCGGGCGGCTCCGGCTGCGTTTCCGGCCCGGGGTCGCGCGCGACCGGGCGAGGGACGATGCGCACGCGCAGCGACTCCTGGTGACGGCCCAGGTTGCGCAGCTCGTTCGGCTGGCCGAGGAGCAGCTTGCAGAGCTCGTCGAGCAGCTTGCGGTCCACTTCCGCAGGATCGTAGCAGTATTCCGCGTCGCCTATCGTTTCGACGTTGCGCAGCTTGAAGCGCACGGTCGCCGTATCCCAGTCCGCGGTTACGGTGATCGCCGCCGGCACGTCCGGCAGCACGGTCACCACCGTCTTCAGCGTCACGCCGCGATCGTTGCGGAAGGACTGGGTGTCGTAGCGCAGCCCGTAGGCCTGCAGGTAGTTGCGCAGGCGATCGGTGGCATGGTCTGCGTACGTCTCTATCGTGAGCACCTGCGGGCCGGCCGCGTGAAAGCGCAGCGTGACCTGCTCGAAGTAGTCGCGGAAGTCGATCGTCTTCTTGCGCTCGCGGACGAAGTAGTCGCCCTGCATGAGGCCCTGCAGCGTCGCGTTGCCCTGGACGGCGAAGTTGCGGGCGACCTCGGGTTTCACCACGTTGAGGGAATTGGCGAGCTCGTTGAAATAGCGGAATACGCCGGCGAGCGCCTCGTGCATCGAGTTGAGGATCTGCGCCTGATCCTGCTCCTGGGCCTGTTGCTGTTGTTTTTGTGTTTCGGCCTGGCGCTTGAGCTCGTCCAGTAAACTCATCTTGCCCCCGGTGTTGTTGTCGCGGGCCCGCGGCGCTGTCCGAGACCGCCTGGAGCCCGGTATGCCGGCTATTCTGCCGATTCCGGATTCGGTTGGAAAGGGTGGGGCGGCCCGGCTCAATCGCTGCGCAGCAGGTCGTTGATGCTCGTCTTGGCGCGCGTTTTCGCGTCCACCTGCTTCACGATCACCGCACAGTAGAGATTGCAGCTGCCGTCCGCTGCGGGCAGCGAGCCCGGAACGACCACCGACCCGGCCGGCACGCGGCCGTACAGCGTCTCGCGCGTCTGGCGGTTGAAAATGCGCGTGCTGGCGCCGATGAAGACGCCCATGGAGATCACGGCGCCTTCCTCGACGATCACGCCTTCGACGATTTCCGAGCGCGCGCCGATGAAGCAGTTGTCTTCGATGATGGTCGGATTGGCCTGCAGCGGCTCGAGCACGCCGCCGATCCCGACCCCGCCCGACAGGTGCACGTTCTTGCCGATTTGCGCGCACGAGCCGACCGTGGCCCACGTGTCCACCATGGTGCCTTCGTCGACGTGGGCGCCGATGTTCACGAACGACGGCATGAGAATGACGTTCTTCGCGATATACGCGCCCTTGCGCGCGGCTGCGGGCGGGACGACGCGGAAGCCGCCTTGCTGGAACGCCTGCGCGCTGTAATCGGCAAACTTCGAGGGCACCTTGTCGTAGTAGCGGCTGTAGCCGTCCTGCATGACCACGTTGTCCTGCAGGCGGAACGACAGCAGCACAGCCTTCTTCACCCACTGATGGGTGATCCATTCGCCGTTCCGCTTCTCCGCGACGCGCAGCTTGCCGCTGTCGAGCTGGGCGATGGTCTGGTCGACCGCATCGCGAACGGCGCGGTCCGCGCCGGTGGGCGAGAGCGCGGCGCGGTTTTCCCACGCCTGCTCGATCAGGGCTGCGAGCTGCTGCATGACGTATTCCTCAGGCTTCAGTAGTGAGATACGAAGTCGCGGATGCGCTCCGCGGCTTCGCTGCATTCTGCGGTGGACGATACGAGCGCGATGCGCACGCGTCCGCGTCCCGGATTGACGCCGCCCGAATCGCGGGCGAGATAGCTGCCGGGCAGCACGGACACGGCCTGCTCTTCGAACAGGCGGCGCGTGAACACCGTATCGTCGCCGGGCGTCGCCACCCAGAAGTAGAACGCGGCATCGGGCATGTCGAGTTGCAGCGCCGGCTTCACGATACGGTAGAACGCATCGAATTTCTCGCGATAGAGGCGCCGGTTCTCGACCACGTGCGCTTCGTCGCCCCAGGCCGCGACGCTCGCCGCCTGCACCGGCGGGCTCATCGCGCAGCCGTGATAGGTGCGGTACAGCAGGAACTGCTTCAGGATCTGCGCATCGCCTGCGACGAAGCCCGAGCGCATGCCGGGCACGTTGGAGCGCTTCGAGAGACTCGAGAACACTACCAGGCGGGGGTAGCCGGTGCGCCCGAGCTGGTGCGCCGCTTCCATTGCGCCGAGCGGCGGCCGCTGCTCGTCGAAGTAGATCTCCGAATAGCACTCGTCCGACGCAATGACGAAGCCGTAGCGGTCCGACAGCGCGAACAGCTTCTCCCATTCGGAGAGCGGCATCACGTGCCCGGTCGGATTCCCGGGCGAGCACACGTAGATGAGCTGCGCGCGCGCCCACACGTCGGCCGGCACGGCATCGTAATCGATGGCGTAGCCGTTCTGCGCGAGGCTGTTGAGATAGTGCGGCTGCGCCTGGGCGAGCAGGGCGGCGCCTTCGTAGATCTGGTAGAACGGATTGGGGCAGAGGACGAGCGCGTCCTTCCTGCGGTTGTCGATCACCGCCTGCGCGAAGGCGAACAGCGCTTCGCGGCTGCCGTCGACGGGGATCACCTGGGTGTCGGGATCGATCGGCGGCACGCCATAGCGCCGCTCCAGCCATCGCGCGATCGCCTGGCGCAGCTGCGGTGTCCCGACTGTCGCGGGATATGCTGCGAGCCCGTCGAGATTGTCCGTCAACGCCTGCTTGATGAAAGCCGGCGTCGGGTGCTTGGGCTCGCCGATGTACAGCGGAATCGGCCGCAGGCCGGCCTTGGGCGCAGCGCCCGCGAGCAGCGCGGTGAGCTTCTGAAAAGGGTACGTCTGTAAGCGGTCGAGATGGGGGTTCACGGCTGTCACCGGGTTATGCCGCTCGCACTGCACACGCAGCAAAGCGCGCGATTATAAACGCATAAGGTGCCGCGCACGCCGATCAGCCCGGCGCGCCGGGCAGGGCGGCGAGATCGACCGGCTGCGGCGGCGTCCATCCGCGCTTGCGGTGCTCCGCGACGACCGTGGTATAAATGCCGCCCCGCACCCAGAAGCGCGCGGACAGGCGCATGTAACGCGGCTTCGTCGCGCGCGCGAGATCGCCGAGGATGCGGTTCGTCACCGCTTCGTGAAACGCGCCCTCGTCGCGGTACGACCAGATGTACAGCTTGAGACTTTTGAGTTCCACGCACAGCCGATCCGGCACATAATCCAGAAAAAGCGTCGCGAAATCCGGTTGGCCGGTCTTGGGGCAAAGACAGGTAAATTCCGGGATTTCCATGTGGATACGGTAATCCCGGTCCGCTGCGGGATTCGGGAACGTTTCCAGTGTCTTGCTGGGACGGGTCGGCATCGTATCGGAGGCTGTTAGGCCCGCAGGGCAAATCAGTTAGAATGGCGCGCAGATTTTTCGTCGAATTATAACCTTAGCGGCAGCATAAATAGTGCGTCTTACTCAGATCAATCTCGCCGGTTTCAAGTCTTTCGTCGATCCCACACAAATCCCGGTGCCGGGCCAGCTCGTCGGCGTCGTGGGCCCCAACGGTTGCGGCAAGTCCAACATCATCGACGCGGTGCGCTGGGTGCTCGGCGAGACCTCGGCGCGCCACCTGCGCGGCGAAACCATGCAGGACGTGTTGTTCAACGGCTCCGGGGACCGCAAACCCGTGAACCGGTGCAGCGTCGAGCTGATTTTCGACAACAGCCTCGGCAAGGCAGCCGGCCAGTGGTCGAAGTATTCCGAGATCTCCATCAAGCGCGTCCTCGAGCGCGACGCCGACTCCTCGTACTTCATCAACAACATCCACGTGCGCCGCCGCGACATCGCCGATATCTTTCTCGGCACCGGGCTCGGCGCGCGCGCCTACGCCATCATCGAGCAGGGCATGATCTCGCGCGTGATCGAGGCGAAGCCGGAAGAGCTTCGCGTGTTCCTCGAGGAAGCGGCAGGCGTGTCGAAGTACCGCGAGCGCCGACGCGAGACCGAGGCGCGACTGCATGACACGCGGGAGAATCTGTTGCGCGTCGACGATATCCGCCAGGAGCTCGGCAAGCAGCTCGAGCACCTGCAGGTGCAGGCGGAAATCGCGACGCAGTATCACGAGCTGCAGCGGCAGCTCGATGCGACCCAGCAGATGTGGTGGCTGACGAAGCGCAACGAAGCGGGCGCATCGCGCAATCGCTACACGCGCGAGATCGAGCGTGTCGGCATCGAGATCGAGGCGGAGACGGCCAGGCTGCGCGAGGCGGAGAAGCGCCTCGAAGAGCTGCGCGACCACCATTATCGCGCGGGCGACGAGGTGCATGCGGCACAGGGACAGCTGTACGAGGTGAATGCCGAAGTCGCGCGGCTCGAGCAGCAGATCACGCACATCCGCGACAAACGCGCCCGAATCGAGCACCAGGTCGCGACGCTGAGCGCCGAGCTCGAGAGCAGCGAGGCGGCGCTGTCGGGCGCGCAGCAATCGCTCGAAGCGGCACGCGGAAGTCACGAGCAGGCGCAGGCGCGGGTGGAGGAAAGCGAAGGCCGGGTCGGGGAGGAAACGGAAAAGCTTCCCGTCGCCGAAGAAGCGTTTCGCGCAACAAATACGCGGCGCGACGAGCTGCAGCGGCAGCTCGCGCAGCACGAGCAGGCGCTGCACGTCGAGCAGACGAAGCTTGCGCATGCGCAGCGCGTGCTCGAGCAGCTGGGCGCGCGCGAGGAACGCCTGCGCGAAGAGCAGGCGGGTCTGCCTTCGCCGGACAACGAGGCGCTCGAGCGCGCGCAGTCGGAAGTCGATGAGATCCAGTATGCGTTGCAGGAGCAGCGCGCCGCGCTTGCCGACAAGGAGCAGGAGCTGCCGTGCCTGGAGCAGTCGCTGCGCGAGCAGCAAAGCGCCTGGGAGACGGCGACGCAGAAAGCGACGGGCACCGAAGCGCGCGTGCAGGCCCTGCAGCAGCTGCAGGATCGCATCGCCCGCGGCGCCGGCATGGAATCGTGGCTCGCCGAGCGCCAGCTCGACCAGGCGCCGCGACTATGGCAGGGCATCACGATCGAGCCGGGCTGGGAAGACGCGCTCGAGTCCGTGCTGCGCGAGCGCCTGAACGGCATCGCACTGGAGCGCTTCGACATGCCGGGCGACTGGCTGCGTGATGCGCCGCCGGGCAAGATGACCGTGGTGAGCGCGAGCGCCGCCGCGTCGGACGTGCAGAGCGCAATGCCGGGCGTCGCGCCGCTGCGCGCCTACATCACTTGTCGCAACGCGGGCCTCGAAGGCGTATTGCAGGACTGGCTGTTCGACGTGTTCGTGGTGCCGGATGCGGAAACCGGGATGGCTCTGCGCGGCCAGCTGCCGCCGGGCGGCATGCTGGTCACGCGCGAAGGCCACGTTTATACACGCTACAGCGTGAGCTTCCATGCGGCGGACACGGAGCTGCACGGCGTGCTTTCGCGCCAGCGCGAGATCGAAGATCTCAGCGCAGAGCTCGACATGCAGCGCGCGGCAGCCGATGCGGTGCAGCAGGAGGTATCGGCTGCCGAAGGCGCCATAGAGCAGCACAAGGCGTCGCTTGCCGAAGCGCGCGAGCATGTTGCACAACTGCAGCAGCGGCACCACAGCGTTCAGATCGAGGCGATGCGTCTCAACGAGCAGGCGCAGCGGGCGACTCAGCGCGGCGAGCAGATCGCGGCCGAGCTTGCGGAGATCGGCGGGCAGGCCGCCATCGAGGAGCAGCAGCGCCATGCGGCGGAAGAAGCCGCTGAAAGCCTCACTGCCGCGGCCCGGGAGGCGGGCGAGCAACTCGCCGCGGCGACCGATCTTTATGCGCGCGCGCAGGAAGTGCTCAATCTGCAGCGCGAGGCGCTGCAGGGCGCGCGTCATCAGCACCAGGAAGCGCAGTTCGAGCTGCGAACCTGCCTGCTCAAGATCACGGAGATCGAGAACGCCATACGCGCGAACTCGGAAAACATCGCGCGGGTGAAAGCGGCACTGGAGGAAGAGCAGCAGGGTCTCGCGGATTGCGACGAGACCGCATGCCAGGCGCAACTCCAGGAAGCGCTCGCGCTGCGCGTGACGCGCGAACAGGCGCTCGCCCAGGCGCGGGACGCGCTGGAAGGAATGGAAGGCCAGCTCAAGTCGGTCGACCTCGAACGCCATACCAGCGAGCAGCGTCTCGATCCGCTGCGCAACCGCCTGAACGACGTGCGCCTGAAAGAGCAGGAGGCGCGTCTCACCGAAGAGCAGTACGCCCAGCAGCTCGCCGAGGCGGGCGCGAACGAAGAGGAGCTGCAGGCGCAGCTGCAGAAAGGCATGCGCTCCGGCACGTTCCAGTCGGAGATCAACCGGCTCACCGAGGAAATCAAGGCGCTGGGCGCGGTCAACCTGGCGGCTCTGGAAGAGTTGCAGGCAGCGCAGGAGCGCAAAACTTATCTCGACGCGCAATCCGCCGACCTCACCGAGGCGATGACCACGCTGGAAGACGCGATACGGCGCATCGACCGCGAGACCCGCGAGCGGCTGCAGCAGACCTTCGACGAAGTGAACAACCATTTCAGCCGCATGTTTCCCGCGCTGTTCGGCGGCGGCCAGGCGAAGCTCATCCTCACCGGCGAGGAAATCCTCGACAGCGGCATACAGGTCATCGCGCAGCCGCCCGGCAAGAAGAACGCCTCGATACACCTGCTCTCCGGCGGGGAGAAGGCGCTCACCGCGCTCTCTCTCGTGTTCTCGATGTTCCAGCTCAATCCGGCGCCGTTCTGCCTGCTGGACGAGGTGGACGCGCCACTCGACGACTACAACACGGGGCGCTTCTGCGAGCTCGTGAAGCGCATGTCTGAGGCTTCGCAGTTCCTGTTCATCAGCCATAACAAGATCACGATGGAGATGGCGCAGCAGCTGCTCGGCATCACCATGCAGGAGCCGGGTGTCTCGCGTGTGGTCGCGGTGGACATCGACGAGGCAATGAAGCTCACGGAGGAAGCCGCCTAGAGCGGCCACGGTCATGAGCGACCTGCAGCTCAGCCTGCTCGTCATCGGCGTTGCGGTCGTCGGCGCCGTATATCTGTACAACTGGTGGCAGGAGCGGCGCCTGCGCCGGCGCTTGCAGGACGCGTTCGGCGACGAGCGCGACGATGCGCTCATGACCGCGCAGTCGCCTGCGGAAACGCGCGCCGAGACGCATGCGCGGATAGAGCCGCAGCTGCAGCCGGCCTACGCTGGCGGTGGCGACGACGACCCCGAGGCGATAACCATTCCTCTGGACAAGGCGATGCGTGCCGCGCCGGTGGAGCAGCCGGTCGCCGCAGAAGTGCCCGATGTGCCGTGGTTCGACGAGGCGCTCGATTACGTCGCCGAGATACGCACGCCCGCGCCGATCGGCGCAGCAGCCGTCGCAGAGCTTCTGTCCAAGATCGCGGCTGCCGGGCGCTCGTGCCGCGCGGCAGGCTACAGCGAGGACAGCGGCGAATGGCAGGAGCTCGGACGCACGGGCGGCGGAAAACACAGCCGGCTGCGCCTTGCGCTGCAGCTCGTGAGCCGCGCCGGCGCGATTGCAGCGCCGCAGCTCGCAGCCTTCATAGATGCCGTGCGCGGCTGCGTGACGAAGCTCGGCGGCACCGCGGAATATCCCGACACGCATGCGGCGCTCGCGCGCGCGCGCGAGCTCGATGGCTTCTGCGCCGATGTCGACGTGGCGATCGGCATCAACGTTGTGGCCGCGGCAGGCGCCTCCTTCAGCGGCGCCGACATCCGCAGCCATGCCGAGGCGTCGGGGTTCAAGCTCGAGCCCGACGGCGTGTTTCATTATTGCGACGCAGGGCGTCACACGCTGTTCACGCTGGACAACCACGAGCCGCTGCCTTTCATTCCCGAGCAGATCACGAGCCTCAGCACCGCCGGCGTTACGCTGTTGCTCGATGTGCCGCGTGTCGCGAACGGCGCGCGCGCGCTGGATACGATGCTCGAAACGGCGCAGGCACTGGCGCAGGCACTGGGCGGCCGGCTGGTGGATGACAACCGCGTCGCGCTCAACGCCGCCGGCATCGCCAGCATACGGCAGCAGCTGGACGGCATCGCATCCGCAATGGCAGCGCACGGCATACCGCCGGGCGGAGAGCGCGCGCTGCGCCTGTTCTCATGACCTCGCCGGCGTCGGTTGCCCGGCGCATCCAGGCATTGCGCGAGGATATCGAGCGGCACAACTTCCAGTACTACGTTCTCGACGCGCCGCTCGTCTCCGATGCGGAATACGACCGCCTGTTCCGCGAGCTGCAGGAGCTCGAAGCGGCGTATCCCGAGCTCGCCAGCGCGGACTCTCCCACGCAGCGCGTGGGCGGTGCGGCGGCCGACACGTTTGCACCGGTCGAGCACCGCGTGCCGATGCTGTCGCTCAACAACGCGTTCGCGGATGAAGAAGTCGCAGCGTTCGACAGGCGCGTGCGCGAAGGGCTGGGTCGCGAAGACGTGGAATACACGGCTGAGCCGAAATTCGACGGACTGGCCGTAAGCCTGCTGTACGAGAACGGCGTCTTCCGGCGCGGAGCCACACGCGGCGACGGTTACACCGGCGAAGATGTCACGGCGAACCTGCGCACCATAGGCGCCATTCCGCTGCGCCTCGCAGGCCGGCCCGTCGCGCCGGTGCTGGAAGTGCGGGGCGAAGTGCTGATGCTCAAGCGCGATTTCGAGCGTCTCAACAAGGCACAGCGCGAACGCGGCGAGCGCGAATTCGCGAATCCCCGCAACGCCGCCGCCGGCTCTCTGCGCCAGCTCGACCCGCGCATCACCGCCGGGCGTCGCCTGACGTTTTTCGCGTACGGCATAGGTGTGCTCGAAGGCGGGCCAACGTTCGAGCGACACAGCGAGCTCGTGGATTATCTCGAGTCTCACCGCCTGCCCGTCAGCCGCGAGCGGCGCTCGGTCGTTGGCGTCGAGGGCCTGCTCGGCTATTACCACGATATCGGCAGCAAGCGCGCCGCGCTGCCGTACGACATCGACGGCGTGGTGTACAAGGTGAACGATCTCGGCGCGCAGGAGCGGCTGGGTTATGTGGCACGCGCGCCGCGCTTCGCGGTGGCACACAAGTTTCCCCCCGAAGAGGCGACCAGCATCGTCGTCGCGATCGATGTGCAAGTGGGGCGCACCGGCGCGCTGACGCCGGTCGCGCGGCTGCAGCCGGTGTCCGTGGGTGGCGTGACCGTGACCAACGCGACACTGCATAACGAGGAAGAAATCCGGCGCAAGGACATCCGCGTCGGCGACGCCGTGGTCGTCAGGCGGGCCGGCGACGTCATTCCGGAGGTCGCACGCGTGGTGCACGAGAAGCGCCCATCGCATACGGCGCTGTTTCACATGCCGAAGCAGTGTCCGGTATGCGGCTCCGATGTGGAGCGGCCCGAAGGCGAAGCGGTCGCGCGATGCACGGCGGGGCTTTACTGTCCGGCGCAGCGCAAGCAGGCCCTGCTGCACTTCGCTTCGCGTCGGGCGATGAACATCGAAGGGCTGGGCGAGAAGCTCGTGGACCAACTGGTCGACGGCGGGCGGGTGCATACGCCGGCCGATCTGTATCGCCTGGACGTCGAAACGCTTGCGGGCCTCGAGCGCATGGGACGCAAGTCAGCGCAGAACCTTGCTGATGCGATCGAAGGCAGCAAGTCGCCCACGCTAGAGCGCTTCATCTACGCACTTGGCATACGCAACGTCGGCGAAAGCACCGCCCGGGATCTTGCGCGGCACTTCGGCGACATCCATGCCCTGATCGCCGCGGACGCAGCTGCGCTGGAGCGCGTGCCTGACGTGGGGCCGGTGGTCGCGCAAAGCATCTGCAAGTTCAGCCACGAGGCGCATAATCGCAAAGTCATCGAGGAGCTGCTGGCCGCCGGGCTGCAGCCGCGACACGAGGCGCCGCGCCACACGCCACGCAACGGCCTCGACGACAAGATCTTCGTCCTGACCGGCACGCTGCCGCACCTGTCGCGCGACGAGGCGAAATCGCGCATCGAGGCGAAGGGCGGACGCGTCACCGGGTCGGTGTCGAAGAAAACGGATTACGTCGTCGCCGGCGCGGACCCGGGCAGCAAGATCGACAAGGCGGCGGAGCTGGGGATCACCGTGCTCGATGAACAGGGGCTGATGGATCTTCTGAGGGACTGAGACGAACGGCGGCGCCGGTCTGGCATGATTCTGGCTCCGCGCAGCAGGCTTTGCGCATCAGGCGCGAACTTGAATCTCTACAACAATCGCACAGGCATTATGAACAGGATAACCAAAGCAGTCTTCCCCGTGGCCGGCATGGGCACGCGCTTTCTGCCCGCCACGAAGGCGAGCCCGAAGGAAATGCTGCCGGTAGTGGACAAGCCGCTCATCCAGTACGCCGTGGAGGAAGCCGTCGCCGCGGGCATGACGGAGATGATATTCATCACGGGGCGCAGCAAGCGCGCGATCGAGGACCACTTCGACAAGGCCACCGAGCTCGAGGACGCGCTGGAGAAGCGCGGCCAGGAAGCGATGCTGCGCTCGGTGAGAGACATCATCCCCAGTCACGTGTCCTGCGTGTACGTGAGGCAGCCGCAACAGCTCGGTCTCGGGCATGCGACGCTGTGCGCGCTGCCGGTCATCGGTGACGAGCCGTTCGCCGTGGTGCTCGCCGACGACCTCATCGATGGCGAGCCGCCGGTGCTCAAGCAGATGGTGGACGTCTATATGCGCCGCGGCGGCTCCGTGGTCGCCGTGCAGAACGTAGGCCGGGAGGAAACCAAGCGTTACGGCATCGTGCGCACGGACGAGGGATCGACTTCCCCGCATCGCATCAGCGGCATCGTCGAAAAACCGGCGCCCGAGAAGGCGCCGTCCACGCTCGGCGTTGTGGGGCGCTACATCCTCACGCCGCGCATCTTTCACCACCTGCAGCACATCAAGCCGGGCACGGGCGGCGAGATCCAGCTCACCGACGCGATCGCCTCGCTGCTGGAAGAGGAAGACGTGTACGCCTACGAGTTCCAGGGTGTACGCTACGACTGCGGCAGCAAGTTCGATTATCTGCGCGCGACGATCGCCTTCGGGCTCAAGCATCCGGATGTCGGCGCCGATTTCCGCCGCTACATGGAGGAGATGGGCTGCAGGCTGCCGAAGTGACCGGGACGGCCGCCGGGCCCGTGTTAACATTCGGCGATACTTGAGAACGCACCATGGCGGACAAGCTATTGATCGTGATGGTCAACACCGATCCGCGCAATGCCGCCGAGCTCGGAGCGCCGTTTTTCCAGGCAACCGTCGCAGCAGCGATGGACTACGAGGTGGAAATCGTCCTTACGGGGCGAGCAGGCGAGCTCGCGAAAAAAGGCGTCGCGGAGACCATCTATGCGAAGGAAGGCTCCTCGAAGACGGTATACGACTTCATCAAGGACGCGCACGAAGCCGGCGCGCGGTTCAAGGTCTGCACGCCCACGCTGGACCTGTGGGGCAACGACCTGATCCCGGAAATCGACGAGATCGTCGGAGGCGCCTACGTGATCCAGCAGGCGATGGATGACAAGGTCGTCACCTTTACCTATTAGAAAAAGAACAGTGTGAAAGTCAGCCCCGAAGAAGCGTGGAGCATATTGAATTCGGCGGACGTGGTGTGCTCTGCAGCCGAAGTGCTTGCCGCGGTCGATCGCATGGCCGCGGACATTACCGCCGCGTTGTCGCAGCGCCTGCCGCTCGTGCTGAGCGTCATGCGCGGCAGCGTGATCTTCGCAGGACATCTGCTGCCGCGACTGCGCTTCCCGCTCGATTTCGATTACCTCGACGTCACGCGCTACGGTAACGAGACGTCCGGAGGCGAGATCACCTGGAAAGTGAGCCCGGGCACGGCGGTCGCGGGCCGCGTCGTCCTCGTCGTGGACGACATTCTTGACGAAGGCCACACGCTGGCCGCCGTGCGCGACAAGCTGCTGGCCGCCGGTGCGCGCGAGGTCCATAGCGCCGTCTTCGCCGAGAAGGACACGGGCAGGGCGAAGCCGCTGCGCGCGGAATTCACAGGCATCATGGTGCCGAACCGCTATGTCTTCGGGTTCGGCATGGACGTCAAAGGCGCGTGGCGCAACCTGCCTGCCGTGTACGCGCTGCGCGACAGTTAGCCGCACACACCGGATCACATGCTTGCAATCATAGGCGGGACAGGACTCAGCCAGCTGGCCAACCTCGAGATCGTGCGCCGGCAGGCCGTGCGCACGCCGTACGGGGAGCCGTCGGGCGCGCTCACCTTCGGCACGATACACGGCCGCGACGTCGTTTTTCTCGCGCGCCACGGCTATGGCCATACGATACCGCCGCACAAGGTCAACTACCGCGCGAACATCTGGGCATTGCAGCAGGCCGAGGCACAGTACATCGTGTCGCTCGCGTCGGTCGGCGGCATACGTGCCGACCTCGGTCCCGCCACGCTTGCCGTGCCGTCGCAGATCATCGACTACACGTGGGGTCGCGAAAGCACCTATTTCAGCGGCGTAGACCGCAGCGTGGTGCACGTGGACTTCACGCATCCGTATTGTGAGACGCTGCGCGGGCGGCTGCTGCGTGCCGCGCAGCTCGCCGGCGAACCGATACTCGACGGCGGCGTGTACGCCGCGACGCAGGGGCCGCGGCTCGAGACCGCTGCGGAAATCAATCGCCTCGAGCGTGACGGTGCCGATATGGTCGGCATGACCGGAATGCCGGAAGCCGCACTCGCGCGCGAGCTGGGGCTGTGCTACGCCGCGCTTGCGATCGTGGTGAATCACGCGGCGGGCAGGGCGGCGAGCGCGGGCGGCGTGCAGATGAGCGACATCAACGCCGTGTCGCGACAGATCGTGGTGCGCGTTCACCGCATCCTCGATCAGCTGGTGATGCTCGATGGCGATTAGGGCGGTGCTGCGGATGGGCGATCCCCGCCTGCTTGCCGTTGCCGCACCCGTCACCCGGTTCGACACCGACGAGCTGCGCGAGCTGCTCGTCGACATGCACGACACCATGAGCGCGCTCGACGGCGCGGGTCTCGCAGCGCCGCAGATCGGCGTGGGCCTGCAGGTCGTGGTATTCGGTATCGAGAACAACCCGCGCTACCCGGACGCCGAGCCGGTGCCTTACACGGTGCTGGTGAATCCGAGGCTCACGCCGCTCGGCGACGAAATGGAAGAGGGCTGGGAGGGCTGTCTCTCCGTGCCCGGCATGCGCGGCCTCGTGCCCCGGCATGCGCATTTGCGTTACGAGGGCTGCGACCAGTACGGCAACGCAATAGACCGGACCGTGAGCGGATTTCACGCGCGGGTGGTGCAGCACGAATGCGACCATCTGCAGGGGGTTCTCTATCCGATGCGCATACGCGACCTGCGCAACTTCGGCTATACCGAGGAGCTGTTCGGAGAATCCCCGCCCCCAGACGAGTGACCCGCCGCGAGCGGGCGAGCCGGCTTCGCGCGATGGGTTTGATGCTATGATGGCCGCAGTGGCACCCAAAAATATACATAAGGTCATCGACAACGGGAATGCTTGCGCTCAGGAGGCTGGGCTTTGTCGTCGCGATCCTCGGTGCGGCACAAAGCGTGCACGGTCAGTATTTCTGGCAGGACCCCTACAGGAACGAATCTAAGGTCGCGCCGACGCCAGGGTCTTATTGGACGCCTCCCGTCGAGTTACCGGCCGTTACGCGGCCTCCTGCGGCCGCGCCTGTGCCTGCCGCAGCCGGCGCGCTCACGCTGCCCGAGCTTACCGAGTACGCGCTGCGCAACAATCCGCGAACACGCGAAGCATGGCTTGCCGCGCGCGCCGCAGCCGCCGGTGTCGGCGTGGAGCAAGCCGATCTGCTGCCGCAGGTTTCCGGTCTTTACACCGCCACGCGGCTTCAGCAGGCATCGGCAACCACTGGAGCGGTAGTGCCGTGGCAGACGCGCTGGGGTCCGGCGATCAGCTTCTCCTACCTGCTGTACGACTTCGGCGCGAGAGGCGCGCAGATCGATGCAGCGCAATTCCGCCTGCTCGCGGCGAACCTGAGCCAGAACCGCGTCCTGCAGGACGTCGTGTTCCAGGTCGAGCAGGCGTACTACCGTCTCATCGGCACCGACGCGCTCGTCAAGGTCAACGATCAGACGCTCCAGAACCTGAAGACGGCGTACGATGCGGCGCAACGCCGGCGCGAATCGGGGCTCGCCACTGCCGCAGACGTGTATCGCGCAGAGACCCAGGTCGCCCAGGCCGAGGTGAATCTCACCCGCAGCCGCGGCGAGCTGGAGAAGGCGCGCGGGCTGCTGGCCAATGCAGCGGGCCTGCCGGTCGACGGGAAATTGCGCATTGCTCCGATATCGACCGCGCCGCGCACGGAGGAGATCACCTCGTCGCTGTCGGATCTGCTGGAGCGGGCGAAGCAGACGCGGCCTGATCTCGTGGCCGCGGAGGCGCAGGCGCGCGCATCGCGCGCTACGGCTCAGGCGGTATCCAAGGCGACGCTTCCCGCGATCGAAGTGACCGGGTCGGCGGGGCGCGTGATCTTTCCGGACAACCGGCCGGTGGTGCCGACCTATAACATCGCGCTGAACCTGCGCATTCCCATCTTCACCGGATTCCGGGACACCTACTCGGTGCGGCAGGCGGAAGCGCAGGCAGCGCAGGCCGAGGCCACGCGCGACCGCCTTTACCAGCAAACCGAGCTCGACGTGTGGCAGGCGTACTACGATCTCCAGACCGCGGCGAGCGAGATCACCAGCACCGCGACGCAGGTCAAATCAGCGGAGCAGACCTCGCAGGCGACGCTCGCGCGTTATCGCGCGGGCTTCGGCAGCCTGCTCGATCTCATCACCGCGCAGCTGGACGAATCGAGCGCCCGGGTGCAGCAGGTGCAGTCGTACCTCGACTGGTATACGGCCGTTTCACGGCTTAATTTCTCGGTGGGCCTGAACGATCTGATGGCGGGCGACAAAAAATGAAACGTCTGGGGATGCTGCTGGTTTTCTTGATCGTCGGCGGACTGCTCGCCGGAGGCTACTGGTACTGGAAAGGCGGCGCCAGCCCGGTGGCCGGCGACGGCACGGCCGCGAAGGGGAAGGGCAAAGGCGGCCGCGGTGGCGGCGTGCTCACCGTGAAGGCGACGAAAGCCGTCGTCAAGCCGATGCCCGTCATCGTCGATGCGGTCGGCACCGTGGAGTCGGAGCACAGCGTGCAGGTCAAACCCCAGGTCGGCGGCATACTCGACAGCGTCATGTTCCGCGAGGGCGACCAGATCAAGGCGAACCAGGTGCTGTTCCAGATCGATCCGCGCACCTACAAGGCGCAGTACGAGCAGGCGCTCGCGGCGCTTGCGCGCGACCGCGCGCAACTGGAGAACGCGAAGGCACAACAGGAAAGGCTGGAACCGCTGCTCAAGCGCGAGTTCATCACCCGCCAGGAGTACGACGTCGCCGTCACCTCCGCGAAATCACTCGAGGCGACGGTGAAGGCGGACGAGGCGGCAGTGGAGCAGGCACGGATTCAGCTGGAGTTCACCCGAATCCGCGCGCCCATTGCGGGCCGCACGGGAACGCTCGCGGTGAAACCCGGCAACCTCGTGTCGACGAATGCCACGCTCGTCACCATCAACAGCATGGATCCTATCCTCGTTGGCTTCAGCATCCCGGAACGTCAATTGGACGATATCCGGCGCTACGGGAGCAGCAAGGACATGCACATCGACATCCTGCCCGACCGCAACGGTCCGGCTGTGGCGCAGGGGAAACTTGTCTTCATCGACAACACCGTCACGCCGCAGACCGGCACGGTGCTCCTGAAGACGCGAGTGGCCAATGCGAGGGAAGTGATCTGGCCCGGACAATTCGTCAACGTGCGCATCGTTCTCACGACGGAGCCCAACGCAGTCGTGCTGCCCGACGCGGCGGTGCAGCCCGGGCAGGATGGCAGCTTCGTCTACCTCGTGGATGACAACAGCCGGGTGAAAGTGCAGCCGGTCAGCGTATCGCGGCAGATCGGCAACGAAATCGTCATCGCGAAGGGCGTGAAAGGCGGCGACGTGGTCATCACCGAAATTCCCCAGTCGCTGCAGCCCGGCGGGCGCGTGCAAATCGCAGGCGATGGTCCGCCGCGCGGAGAAAAGGGCAAAGGCAAGGGCGCCGGCAAGCAGGAAGGCCAGGCCCCGACCCAATAGAGAGCCGCATGAACCTATCGCGCATCTTCATCGCACGCCCGGTCGCGACGACCATACTCGTCGCGGCCATCGTGATCTTCGGCATCATTGCTTTCCGCACGTTGCCGGTGAACGATTTGCCGAACGTCGACTTCCCGACCATTTCGGTCACCGCCGAATTGCCCGGGGCGAACCCTGAAGTGATGGCTTCGACGGTTGCCACGCCGCTCGAGCGCCAGTTCAGCCAGATCGCCGGCGTGGACACGATGAACTCGACGAACAGCACGGGGCGCACGCGCATCACGCTCCAGTTCAGTCTCGAGCGCGACATCGATTCGGCGGCGCAGGACGTGCAGACGGCCATCTCGCAGGCGATACGCAGGCTGCCCGACGACATGGATCCGCCGACGCTGCGCAAGGTGAATCCCGCAGACGCGCCGATCATGTTTCTCGCGGTGACGGCGAAGACGCTGCCGATGCAGGCGCTGGATGAGTTCTCGGACACGCATATTGCTCAGCGGTTGTCGATGATCAACGGCGTCGCGCAGATCGTCGTGTTCGGCTCGCAAAAATATGCAGTGCGCGTTTTCCTCGATCCGGAAGCGCTCTCCAAGCGCGGGCTCGGGCTCGAAAAAGTCGTCAGCGCGATACAGAACGCCAACAGCAACCTGCCGTCGGGCGTATTGCAGGGGACCGCGCGCAATTTCACCGTGAAGTCGTCCGGCAAGCTCGCTCGCGCCCAGGCATTCAACGATCTCATCGTCGCGTATTCGAACGGCATGCCGGTGCGCCTGTCGGACGTGGGTCACGCCGAAGACAGCATAGAAAACACCAAGGTGAAAGCGTGGCTCAACGACGAGCGCGCCATTCAGCTCGCGGTGTACCGGCAGCCCGGGGCCAACACGGTGCAGGTGGTGCAGAACATACGCGCGGTGTTTCCCGCCATCGAAAAAGAGGCGCCGCCGGGCGTGCGCATCAACGTCGTGAACGATCGCGCCGAGTTCATCCAGTCATCGATCGAAGAGGTGGATTTCCACCTGATCCTCTCCATCATGCTGGTGGTGTTCGTGATCCTGCTGTTCCTGCGCGACCTGCGGTCCACCATCATCACCGCACTCATACTTCCGACGTCCGTCATAGGCACGTTCGCGGCGATGTATCTGCTGGGCTTCAGCCTGAACAATCTTTCGCTCATGGCGATCATCCTGTCGGTCGGCTTCGTCGTCGACGACGCCATCGTGGTGCTGGAGAACATCACGCGCCACATGGAGATGGGCAAGGACCGCATGCGGGCGGCGCTCGAAGGCGCACAGGAGATCGGCTTCACCGTGCTGTCGATGACCTTGTCGCTCTCCGCCGTGTTCATACCGATCCTGTTCATGCAGGGGATGCTGGGCCGGCTGTTCCGCGAATTTGCCGTGTCGGTCGGTGCGGCAGTGATGATCTCGGGCGTGGTATCGCTCTCCATGACGCCGATGTTGTGCAGCCTGCTGCTCAAGCCCGTGCACGGTCATGGCCGCGTTTACATCGCGCTGGAGCGCATATTCGACAGTGCGCGCAATTTCTACGGACGGACCCTCACGTGGACGGTGAAACGGCCGCGTCTCATGCTGATCGGCTCGCTGGTCTTCCTCGTGCTGACGGTGGTCCTCTACCGGATGATTCCGCAAGGCTTCATTCCGCGGCAGGATACCGGCGTGTTTTTCGGCAACGTCGTCGCCCCCGAAGGAACCACGTTCGCGCAGCTCGAAAGGCGGCAGCGCCAGGTGGTCGCGATACTCGAAAAAAATCCGAATGTCGAATCGGTGCTGTCGACTGCGGGGCAGGGCACCGGCGGCGTGGTCGGCGACAATATCGGCCGTATCATCGTGCGCCTGAAGCCGCGCGAAGAGCGCGACCTTAACGCCGACCAGATCATCCAGGAGTTGCGACGGTCGTTCGTGGGCGGCGCGCAGGGGCTGCGCGTCTTCATGAACAACCCTCCATCGATCAACGTCGGCGGTCTCATCAGCACCAGCGATTACCAGCTCGTGGTGCAGGGCACGGAGCTCTCGTCATTGTACGGGCCCGCGCAGGCGCTGGAGGCGAGGCTGCGCGAATCGCGCATGCTGCAGGACGTCAGCACGAGCCTTGAGCTGCGCAACCCCGAGATACAGATCAGCATCCTGCGTGATCGCGCAGCCGTACTGGGCGTGTCTCCGCAACAGATAGAAGCGGCGCTGTACAACGCGTATGGCGGTCGCCGTATCAGCACGCTGTATGGCGCCACCGACCAATACTACGTCCTGCTGGAGCTCGACCCGCGTTTTCAACGCGACGTGAACGCGCTGACATCGCTCTTCGTGCAGTCGAACTCGGGCCAGATGGTGCCCGTGCACGCGGTGGCCGACGTCAAGGTCGGCGTCGGGCCTGTTTCGGTCGCGCATTACGGGCAACTGCCGTCGGTCGTGCTGTCGTTCAACCTGGTGCCGGGAGTGTCGATCGGCGATGCCGTGAGCCATGTTCAGGCGTTGGCGGCCGAGACTTTGCCGTCAGGCGTGTCGGCGACGTTCGCGGGCAGCGCGAAGGCGTTCGAGGAAGCGTTCAGGACTCTGCCGCTCCTGCTGCTGGTGACGATACTCGTGATCTACATGGTGCTGGCGATTCTGTACGAGCACTACGGGCATCCGGTGACAATATTGACGGCGCTGCCGTTCGCAGGATTCGGTGCGCTGCTGATGCTCATGCTCTTCGGCATGGAGCTCAACGTATTCAGCTTCGTCGGCATCATCCTGCTCGTCGGCCTGGTGAAGAAAAACGGGATCATGATGGTCGACTTCGCCCTGCAGCTACAGCGCGAGAAGGGCCTGGCGCCGGCCGAGGCCATCGTAGAGGCGTGCGTCATACGTTTCCGTCCGATCATGATGACGACGATGGCCGCCATCTTCGCGACCCTGCCGCTCGCGCTGGGCACAGGAACGGGCTCGGAGATGCGCCAGCCGCTGGGCGTCGCGGTGGTTGGCGGCCTGGTGTTCTCTCAGTTGCTCACGCTTTACGTCACTCCGACGTTCTACGTGACCATGGAGCGGGTGGCGCGGGCGCTTCGGCGCAAGAAAAGCGCCGCCGGCGAGCGCGCCGAAGCGCGCAGTTGAGTTCACGCACTGAAGCGCACGCCGTGGCTTGCGCTTCAGTGCGCAATCATCAAAAAAAATTAGCGAAGTGCTTGCGCTCGCGAAACCGCATCTGTATAGTTCGCGCCTCGTCGTTTGGAACCCTGCAAAGCGCGCTTGAAACGAGCTCGAATTCTGGGACAGCTGACGAAAGCGGTGAGCAAAGAAACGGTGCGCAGATCGACCAAAGGCGCGGTAAAAAAGTTGTCGAAAGCCTTGCAGGTTGCGAAGCGTATCTGTAGACTGCGCCCCTCGCTGATTTGAGAGCGAAACAAGCCGGAATCGCGGCGCGTTTCAAGGCTCGAAAAATCGCGGAAGCGGTGGGCAAAAAGGCAGTCCGCGCAGGCAGCGAATCGGGAGAAAAAACATCGAAAGATGTTTGACTCTAAAAACGAAAAGCTGCTAGAATTGCGGTCTTGATTGATCGGGCGCGGGGTGGAGCAGTCTGGCAGCTCGTCGGGCTCATAACCCGAAGGTCATAGGTTCAAATCCTATCCCCGCTACCAACCCGGAAACGAAGGGCACGGCCCTCGGATCCGCGAAGCGCAAGCTTCGAAACGCTCTTTAACAATTTACAGCCGATAAGTGTGGGCACTTGTTTTTGGGTGCGCCGCACCGGATTTTCGGATCCGGGACGGAATGCTTCAAAAATTGAAGTGCTCGCACGACGCAAGTTTTATACGTCAAGCGAGAGATACTTTGCAGTGATTAAACTGAAGAGTTTGATCCTGGCTCAGATTGAACGCTGGCGGCATGCCTTACACATGCAAGTCGAACGCGAAAGCGGGGGCAACCCTGCAAGTAGAGTGGCGAACGGGTGAGTAATACATCGGAACGTGTCCAGTAGCGGGGGATAACCTCTCGAAAGAGAGGCTAATACCGCATACGACCTACGGGTGAAAGAGGGGGATCGCAAGACCTCTCACTATTGGAGCGGCCGATGTCGGATTAGCTAGTTGGTGAGGTAAAGGCTTACCAAGGCGACGATCCGTAGCTGGTCTGAGAGGACGACCAGCCACACTGGAACTGAGACACGGTCCAGACTCCTACGGGAGGCAGCAGTGGGGAATTTTGGACAATGGGGGAAACCCTGATCCAGCCATGCCGCGTGGGTGAAGAAGGCCTTCGGGTTGTAAAGCCCTTTCGGTGGGGACGAAACGGTGCGTGCTAACACCACGCACTACTGACGGTACCCACAGAAGAAGCACCGGCTAACTACGTGCCAGCAGCCGCGGTAATACGTAGGGTGCAGGCGTTAATCGGAATTACTGGGCGTAAAGCGTGCGCAGGCGGTTT